>JDSF01000035.1_pt1 | contig 128755 bp, 151 predicted proteins | sample 199441 | NCBI WGS metagenome assembly JDSF01 (sample SAMN02592751, study PRJNA231836) | bioreactor metagenome | isolation source: continuous culture bioreactor denitrification-DNRA | place: Germany: Bremen
GAAAAAAAACCTGTAAATTGCTTAAAAGTTTCCGAAAAATAATAAGGTGTAGAGAAGCCTAGGAACGCACTTATTTCTTGAATGCGATAACGGTTGGAAATTAATAAATCACAGGCTTTTTGTATTTTTAAGCGATTGAAGTAAGTCATAGGAGGTAGACCTGTCGCCAGTTTAAATTGCCTAGAAAAGTAATACTTAGATAAACCAATTTTATAACAGAGTTCATCAAGACTTAGTGGGTGATTGATACGCTGTTGCATATACATGATGCCTTGGTTTACATATTCATTGGCAGTCATGTTTTTGGATCTGTTAACTTGATCATTTATTAGAACTTCACACAAACAGACTTTTAGATAGCTGTATGCAGTAAGTCTTTTTAAGGGCTCATCAGTTGTGCCTAGTAACTGTAGGATTTGTTGCATGTATTGAATAATTTTTGTATGATGACCAATGGAAAGGACACTGCATTTATCCTTTGATTGAAGGGCATCTGAGAAATAATCAACAAAATCACCACTAAAATGAACCCATAGCAAGGTCCATGGATTTTGAGGATTTGTGCCATAGGCATGAGGAGCATTTCGGTCACAAAAAATAGCCATACCTTCTTCAACCTGGCATGTTTTTTCGGATGTCCTTAACCAACCAGCTCCCTCAAGACAATAAATGAAAATGGCTTCATCAATGCATGTTGATCCCTGCCTACTTATTTGATGGTTTTTGATACGCTCATAATACCCTGCAATATTGATAACCAGTTGTTCACTGGCATCCATGTCGTGTGGTTTTAAATAAATATTTAATTTCTTATCCATAAAGAAACACCTCTTATGGTTATTATAGAGCAATATTGTGTATGTATCAAGCAAGGATGTGGATTTAATAATGGCAATAGAAATGGTATAATGCTTAAAATAAACACGAATTTGTAACCTGAAAGGGGAATAATATAATGAAAGTGACAGCACATGATAAGGCAATATTAAGGAAAGTGGCTCGAAAGCAACTTGAACATGCACACTCAGAACGTAATCTGAAAACACAGCAGGAGTGGTATCGACATAGCCGCTTTGAGAAAGGCAGTCCCATGGTTCATCTGGAACTCTGGACCTTTGGCCATGAAATCATACCAAAAAGATTACAATGTGAAACAGAAATAGGACGACGTATAGAAACCTCACTCTATAGTAATTTCTTGAATTTTGAAATATTTGGTGACGATAGGGTGGTTCCAGATTATTTTCCAATTGCTTTGGAAATCTATTTTGATCTTTTCGATATCAGAATAGAGTCCATACATGCATCTGATGGTAAGGGGAGTGACTTAGGGCATCAATTTCAACATGTCATTTCCAATTTACAGGAAGACGCGGCAAAACTAAAACCATCTACTTACGGTGTTCGTAGAGAAGCAACCCTCCAATACAAGGATTTTGTGGATGATATTTTCGGGGATATTTTACCTACAAAAATGCAAATGGGGAGCTTAGATGCAAGCCCTACTCAGAAGCTTGTACATATGATGGGTATGGAAACCATGCTATTTTCCATGTATGATTATCCAGATTTATTTAAAGAAGTCATGGACAGAGTGGCAGATGATTATATTGCACATTTTAAGTGGATGGAAAAAGAGGGGCTTCTATTCCCTACAACAGATAAAGAATTGTTATGTCAAGGTAGTTTTTGTTTCACACAGGACTTGCCTAATAGAATAGATCATCCATTAACAACACAAGAAGTCTGGGGATACATGGATTCACAAGAAACGGTAGGCATATCACCAGAGATGTTTGATGAATTTATTTTCCCCTGTTATGAAAAAATTTCTAAAATATTTGGTTTACTATCCTATGGTTGTTGTGAACCCGTTCACTCCTTTTGGGAAAAAAATATTTCTAAGATGACAAATCTAAGAAAAGTATCTATCTCACCTTGGTGTGATGAAGCCTATATGGGTGCTCAATTAAAGGGGAAAAAAATTGTATATCTTCGTAAGCCAAGTCCTAACTTTTTTAGGCGTAGATGAAGTGTTGAATGAAAATGCGTTCAGAAAGCACATTCAAAAGACCCTAAAAGCAACACAAGGATGTCAGTTAGAATTTGCTCAGAGAGATGTGTACACCATTCACAACAGTGAAAAAAAAGGCAAAGCGATATATTGACATTATTCGAGATGAAATTGAAAAGAATTGGATATAAAAAAAAGTTGTTTTAGAGTCATACATTTTGTTATAAAAACCTCCCTCGTTCATGATAGGGAGGTTTTATATGCCCATTTATAACTCTTTTTACATAGAGAGTAAATAGAGTTAATACGTGTTTTATGATATACTATAGACATAAGAAAATTGAATTTTAGTACATATGTTTAGGTATTATGTTATGCAAAAAGGCTCCGATTAACTTGCTAGTAGGCTATAGAATGGAGGTATGACAATGAATCTAAAGACAAAGAAGCAACAAATCATATATGCTATGAGTATAGGAGTCTCGGTAAGTATTGTCATAATGGTATTACTTTTATTAGCTGTTGACACAATAAAAAAAATAGAGATGATCAGAGGCAGAGACTAGAAGTTTTAGAAAAAAAATTCCTTAGTTTTCAATCCATAGCAGAGGCTACGATAAACGAAAGTACTAATTTACTGGAAGGTTATTTAGCTTATATAAAGACAAATCCAGATATTTCGGAAGATGATACAAATAGATATTTAGAACAACTACTATTAAAAAAAACAACCCTTATAAGAAATATAGGCATTTTAGAAGATACCACAGTTATATGGAATTATCCCAAAAAAGGAAATGAAGGCGTTATAGGTATTGATTTAACAACAATAATTGGTCAGAGAGATGATGTTCTTAAGGTTAAGGAAACACGAGAACGTTTATTTATTGGACCAATTGATTTAGTGCAAGGTGGTGTTGGGTTTATCGCTCGCTTACCAATAATCATTGAGGAAGAATATTGGGGGGGGCAGATTAGTGTTGTTTTAAAGGCAGATAAATATCTGAGCTATATAGATACCATCTTAAAAGATTTACACCTTAATGCTGCCATCTATAATCAAGCGGATTTTCCATTGAAACCATTTTATGGTGATCCTGAAATAATTGCCAGAGAGGGTCTAACGCTAAACATTGAGATTTTAAATAATACATGGAATGTTGTTATTGAACCATTGCGAGGATGGGAAAAAGGCGGAACTAAAATTTGGGGTTATAGGGTATTAGCTATCATCGTAAGCTTTGTAATTGGTTTCTTTATCTATATGATTTTTAATACCAGGTATCAATTACACGATCAAGCCATGAATGATCAATTAACAGGATTAAACAATCGATATGTTTTAGAGTATTATTATCAAATGGTATTAAAGAAAGCAGAAGCAAATAATGGATTGATTGGTATCTTCTTGATTGATATTAATCACTTTAAAGCCATTAATGATAACCATGGACACAAGGTTGGAGATTTAGTCTTGATTGAATTTGCTAAGCGATTACAATCTATTGGCATTCATGAAAAAAGAGTATTTCGATTAGGTGGTGATGAATTTCTTATCTTAGTTTCAGATATTCATCAACTGAACGAATTAGAATATGTTGATGGCATAATAAGGGCAGAAGCAGTGCTAAGATTTAAACATGAAAAAATAGATATTGAGGTTATTCCTAGTATAGGACTTGCTATTTATCCAATAGATGGAGATTCACTTGAAAAAGTGATGAACATTGCAGATTCCAGAATGTATGAAGAAAAAAGATTAACAAAAGAATTAGAAAAGAAAATTTAATTGCTAGTCTTAACAAGTAGACATAAATCTACCATATATCGTTAAATGATTATAGGTTTCACGGGTCAAATCTGATATAATTATTCTAAAATATATGATTAGGTGATTTTGATGGATAATAGCATCGTTGAAAAGGCAACAAAAATGCTTAACATTTTTTTTCTACATCAACAGGACTAGAAGGCATATTAGTTGATAATAGAGGGAAGACATTATATACAAGTATGGATAAGCATAAAGCTTGTTTAATTTGTGATAAAATTGATAAAAAAAGGTGTGAGGAGTCACATCTTTTTTTTGGTGCTTATCAAGCGGAACTCTATGGTGGGAGCTATATATTTTTTTTGTCCCATAGGACTGGTTCATTTTGCTAGTCCCATTATGATTCAACAAGAAATGGTTGGTGCCCTTTTAGGTGGTCATTTACTTATTGTGCCACCGGATAAACTTCTTTATGAGGATCTTCTTAGCTATTTGCCAGATGAAAAAGAAATTAAGAATTCATTATCTGAGGTAGAGGTAATTGATCCGAAAAGGGTACAGGCATTATCTGAGATGTTACAAGTTTTAGCTGAACAAATATCCGATGAAACCGTTGGCAGTTTACGCACTAAACAACAAGATTATAAGTTAAATCAAGAGTTATCGGCGTATATACAAAGCTTAAAATCTGATGGTTATGACAAAAAAAATTAAACTTGAACTACCCCGTAGAGAAAGAAAAAAGAATTGCTTCATTATGTGGGGGTAGGCGATAGGAAAAAAGCTGCAGACTTACTTGATACGATACTTCTTGAAACCATATATTTATCGGGTACAAACATGGCTCTTTTAAAGGCAAGAATCTTAGAAATAATCGTATTATTATCAAGAGCAATCATCGAAACCGGTGGCAAACTGCAAGAGATTTTAGGATATAATTATTTATATCTCAACCAAGTGAACAGTTTTGATAAGATGGAAGAATTAATGCGCTGGACATCTCTGGTATTGACAAGGTTTATGGACTGTGTTTTTGACCTTAGTGAAGCGAAACATAAACATGCTATACATAAAGCGATACATCATATCAATGAAAACTATATGAAGAAAATGACACTTCAAGACCTATCGAATCACGTCAATTTTACACCCCAGTATTTAAGTAAAATATTTAAGGAAGAAACAAAATATTCCTTTAAGAAATTTTTAAACAAAGTTAGAATTGAAAAAAGCATGATACTACTAAATGATGGTGAGTTAACCCAATCTGAAATAGCTTATTTGGTAGGGTTTAGTGATCAAAGCCACTTTTCTAGAAATTTCAAACAAATTGTAGGTGTAAGTCCAACGGAGTATAAACAGCAATTTAATTAAATTTCTCCATAGAATATTAATTTTATACAAGAAAAAGAAGTGCCTTTTTAATATAATCAGTTTAACAAATTGATTTTAAGGAGGCACTTTTATGAATTCATTAGAAAGAGTGGTACGAACATTACAGCACAAAGAGGCAGATCGTGTACCGATTTATCCATTATTAAACAGCATTGCAAGAAAGCTTGTGGGAGCAACATACGATCAATTAGCAAAAGATGCAGAAATCTGTGCAAAAGCCTATATTAAATTAACGGAAGATTATGATTTAGATGTCATATGCACATTAACAGATTTATCTGTAGAAGCATCCGATTTTGGTGCGAAAATTATATATGATCAAGATGAGGCAGCCTATCCCGATAGAAATGAACGCCTTATTTGTTCACCAGAAGACTATAAAAAAATTAAAACCAATTAAAGTAGAATCAGGGAATAGAATGATGGAGCATATTAAACTTTGTCAATTACTTGTTGATGCAAAAGGTCAGAATACGCCCATTGTAGCGTTTGTATTTGGACCACTTGGTATTGTCAGCATGTTAAGAGGGCAGCAAGAGATGTTCCTAGACCTTATCATGAATCCTGATGAGGTGAAGCAAGCTGTTGCAGTTGTAACAGAGACCTTATTAGAGTATGTGGATAGAATTATTGATACAGGTGTTCATGCTGTTATGTTTGATACACTATTTGCATCACAATCCATCCTTAGTAAAGAAATGTGGGATGAATTTGAAGGGCCTTTCATTGAAAAACTAGCAAAGCGTGTTCATGATAGAGGACGTATGGTTATGATTCACAATTGTGGGAATGGTATCTACTTTGATGTGCAGATTAAAAGAATGCAGCCAGAAGCAATCTCTTTCTTACACACACCAGATGATTGTAAAGATATGAAAGAATGTAAAGAGAAATATGGTCATCTCACAACATTAATTGGTTGTATCGATCCTGGCGTTGTCATGACAAGCACCGTTGAAACTGTCATTGATCAAGCAAAAAGGGACATTGATACATTTAAAAAAGATGGTGGGTTTATCCTTTCAACAGGTTGTGAATTTCCATCAAGTTTAGATTTTGAGAAAGCCAAGGCGATTATTGAAGTAGGTAAAACCTATGGTAAATACGCATAAAGATTGATGCAATATTCCTTTAAGAGAAGGGGTTAGTACAGTGGTAAAAATTGATGTAATCACAGGATTTCTAGGATCAGGGAAAACCACATTTATTAAAAAGGTTCTTGATCAATACATTTTCATAGATGAAAAAATCGTGCTCATAGAAAATGAGTTTGGTGAAATAGCCATCGATGGTTCATTCTTTGAGGATGAAGATTTAAAGGTATATGAGATATCAAAAGGTTGTATTTGTTGTAGCTTAAAAGGAGAATTTTTGGCGACACTTGATCGTATTATAAATGAATACAAACCCAATCGAATTCTTATTGAACCTTCTGGGATTTTTGTTATAGAAGATTTGTTTGACATACTTAAACATCCAAGTATTGCTGACAAATGTTACCTAAATGGTATTCATACGATAGTAGATATCAAGTACTTTAGGGAAAGTAAAATGCGATATTCTAAATTCTTTCATAGTCAAATTGGTGCTGCTACAAATTTGATTTTAAGCAAATTAGATGACTATCATGAAGAAGAAATTACTAAAACGGTTAAAGCGCTAAGACATGACAATCCTAATGCTAAGATTTTTTCAATAGCTTTTAATATCTTAACAGAAGAGGCTTTTAAAATCATTTTTATGGAAGATACTAAGATTGAGAACACATATAATAACGAGAATGTAGAAAGAAGCCATAGTCAATTATATGACATGCAATCGATGGGTATAGAAGCAGTTCCAAAGATGACAAAAGGGCAATTTGAACGAATAATTGACTTATTACGAAGTGGTCAAGTAGGTTATGTCATTCGCTTAAAAGGGTACTTAGTCATGGAGGAAAAGAATTATCGTGTAAATTATGCTTATGGCGATTATGAGCTTGAAGAGGTGTTTGACAAGATAGACTCTCGATTGAGTATAATAGGCGATCATTTAGATAAACAAAAGATTGTCATGCATGTTAAGGTGGATAAATAAGATCTGTGTCATCAAGTGTGTTGTGTAGGTCATAAAAAGTGAGTATGTTTATTTAATAAGTAAAATTATAGGTACTAAAAAACATGAAAGTACTCTTTTTTTTTCTTGTTAGAGCGTACTATAATAAAAGAAGAGTAGAAGATGTTTAAATACTCAAGGTATGATGTGAAATTGACCAGATGTAAATAGTTAATGAAAAGGCTACTGTAAAGATTAAAATTTATAGTAGCCTTACTTATTTCATATTGATTTGATAGATAACAAGGCATATAATATATGAATATGTAGAATGACATAATAGAAGACAATAGAGGAAAAGGGCGGGATGATATGAAGTATAATCTTATTATTGTAGATGATGAAAAAAAAGTAATTCGAGATGGGTTGGCCAATTTAGTTGATTGGCATTCAATCGGTTTTAGAGTCATCAAAACATTTTCAGATGGAAAAGATGTCATTCAGTATATTGAGGAAGAACAACAAGTAGATATAATATTAGCAGACATTAAAATGACATTTGTATCAGGATTGGAGTTAGCCAAATATATTTATGATCGTAAATGTCAGATGAAAGTTGTTCTTATTAGCGGTTTCAAGGAATTTGAATATGCTAAGCAAGCCATAGATTATGGTGTATTGCACTATTTAACTAAACCCATGTCTTTAGAAGAAATAAAAAGTACATTTATAGGAATTAAAAAAAAGAATTAGACAAGGAATGGGAAAAACGAAATAATATAGAAGAAGAAATAGGAAAATTTGATGAAGTAAGACCTTTATTGGTTCAACAATTTTTTACTGATTTGGTTTTGGGAGGGCTTCGAGAACCAAACTTAATCATGGAAAGATTACAGTTAATAAAACTTAATATCGATCCGAAAAAAAAGACTTATTGCTGTACCATGGATGTGCTTCTGAAAAAGAATAATAATGAGAACTGGAAATATGATAAAAAAAATCAATTTTTTGCTGCAATCAGCAACTTCATTCAGGGGGGGGAGCATCAGCATATCCAGTTTTATACCATTTATAATCAAGAAGAGATGATTGAATTAATAGGGTTATCTTCTTATTATAAGAACCTAGAAGCATTTAAACAAAAAAGTTAAAGATCATCTTGCAAAGATACAGCAAATGATACGTTCCATGCTTGAAATAGACGTGGCTATTCATATTAGTGGAACATATGATACACTCTTTCAATTAACAAAGTATAAGCGTGTTGTTAAGAAAAAACATATTTTAGATAATAGAACAAATGGCTTACCCATTGAACATAATGATTATCTTAGACTAATGGAACAGCAGAAACTGTTGATGTCTTATGTGAACATTGGAAATTTTGAATATGTAAGTAATATCATGGATAGTCTTCTGCAAGAACTAGAGGATATGGATATTGCTTATGTTAAAAATTTTGTTATCGACTTATTTTCACGATTTTTTTTCAAGCTACATGAAATAGGTATTGACCTATATGCCATCAATCAAGGCCAGGTTGATTATCATAAAATTATGACCATGAACAATCTATGTGAGATAAAAATATGGTGTAAAGAAGTATTAAAAGAAATAATCCATATCGTTTCACAGTATCAGCAATCTTCCCAAACACAAATAATCCAGCAAGCTAAAGTATATATCGAAAACAACTATAATTTAGATATCTCCTTGGAACAAGTTGCTGATCAAGTTTTTCTAAGTTCTGCATATTTCAGTCGATTATTTAAAAAGATAGATGGTGAAAGTTTTACCGATTATTTAATTAAAATAAGAATTGAAAAAGCCATAGAACTCATAAAAAATCCCCAATATAAAACCTATGAAATATGTGAAAAAGTAGGTTATAAAAATAGTCGATATTTTTCTAAACTATTTAAAAGGAATACTGGATTTACACCATCTGATTATAGAAAAAATCTAATTAAAGTGGGCGATGTAACTAATGAAAAACAATAAAAGATTTTGGCATTATATAAAAAGTTACAAGTTTAATAGCCTATTGGTTAAAAATCTTATCATTATCTTGATCATCATATTATTACCTCTTAGTGCTGTAGATTTACTCCTTTATAAATATTTTAATAATGGGGTTCAAGAAGAAATAAAAAAATTCAAGTAGCAATGAATTATATCGCGTCAGTAATATTTTTAACAATATGTTCAATGAAATTTATCAAATATCCACTAAAATAGTCGTAGACAAGGACATGAATACCTTTTTCTTTTCAGAAAAAGAGGAGTTGGATAGGTTTATTGATTTAAATTACTCCATGGTTAATACTTTAAGTATCGTGAATAATTATGGCTATATGGATAATATATACATATTCTCAGAAAGAAATGGCTATGTTGTCTCATCCTATGGGGGACAATTATTAGACTTATTTTTTGATAATGGGTGGTATAATAGCTATAAAAAAAATGAAGGATTGAAGCATGTTTGGGGCATGCCAAGGCAAGTTGGTATTCAAAATTCAATAGTGGATTACATCACCATATTTAAAAAAAATGTCTATTTAGATTATCCCGAATGTTCAGGTGTGATAGCCTATAATATTAATATCGTAAAGTTAAGAGAGTTAATTAATGGGACAACCGATCAAACCATTATATTAGCAGATAAAAAAAATGGGGATATTTTGTTTTGTAATAATAACATGACTCTGTTTAATAAGACGATTAAGGATCTACCATATTAAAAGGTTTACAATTATTTGAGGATGAAACCTCCTCGTTCATTACACATGGGGATGATAAAATGATTGTTTCTGTAGAACAGTCATCCCATCATGATTTTTTATATATTTCAGCAATACCGATAGAACAGTATCAGGAAAAAACAAACCATTTTAAAGGTGTAGTCATAATAGCCATCATCATCACGTTTATTTTTGCCTTAATCGTATCTTTTATCATTTCTATTAATGTATTTGAACCTGTAAAAGTAATTCTATCTGTCATAGAAGATTCTGATGATTATATGACAGATATGCCTGTTGACCAAGTGACAAAACTGAATGAAATCAAATATATAGTACAGAATATTAAAGGTTATATTCATAATAATCAAAAGCTGGGCGATGAATTAAAACGACGCTTATTTTTGCTTAGAAAAACACAGATGGTGGCATTGCAATCACAGATTAACCCTCATTTTTTGCATAATACACTAGAGACAATTAAGTGGAAGGCCATAGGGTTAACGAAGAGTGACAATGAAGTCTCCATGATGATTACATATTTATCTCGATTGATGCGCATTACCATAGAAACAAATGATATCGTTACCAGTATTGAGGAAGAGATTGAACACGCAAGGATGTATTTAGAGATTCAACAGATTAGATATGAAGATAAATTGGAGATTCATTGGGATATTGATCCTGAGATTATGCAGTATAAGATGGTTAAAATCACACTGCAACCTCTCATTGAGAATGCAATTTATCATGGTATTAAGCCAAAAGAAGGCATAGGAAGAATAGATATTAAGGCATATAAAGATCAAGATGGCATTGTATTTGAACTGCTTGATAATGGTATTGGCATGAATGATAGGTTACAACAAAGGATTAATCAATATACACCTATTGATGATGTTATTGAAGATACACATATTGGGTTAACCAATGTTAATCGACGTATTAAATTAATTTTTGGAGATGAATATGGTATAACTGTGAAATCTAATAGAAATATAGGCACCCTCCTTCTCATTAAAATCCCTGCACAATTATAAGATGGAAAACAACAAGATGCTATAGCAGGTTGTTCCTGAAAAAAATTCCATGTATCTGCGAAATATACATGTACATTATAGCATAAATACTTATAATGATAAGCAAGGAAAATGAAAATGGAGGAAATAGATAATGCCAAAAAAACGAAAGCAAATGGATACTTTTGCAGATATAGCTGCTAAAGGCATTCATTTTAGAGATGCCAACTTGATAGAACCGCAACCTCCGATTTTAGAGGAAAGATATCTTCAAATAGAACAATCGAATAAATCTGTATTCCAACCAATGGAAAAAAAATCAATACCAAAGAGAAATTAGAGAGTGAACTTGAAAAGCAAAGAGCTTATTATAAAAAAGTTTTTACAAGATCTGGCTCCTGATTTACCATCTTATCGCATAAGAACATATGTAGAAACATTTGATTGGCGTATTCAAACCAGAGATGATCAAGAAGATTTTTGTAAGGTATTACAAGGAGATGGTATATGGGAAAAGGTTCATATACCTCATTATGGTGCACCAGTGGGGAAGGCAACCACCTATTACCGTACTATTATCAATATTACGAAGGAACAGCTTGATATAGGTGCTGTATTTATTGGTTTTAAAGGTGTAGATTATAAGACTAAAGTATTTGTTAATGGTTCATTTGTGGGTTCCCATGAAGGTTTTTTTTGCACCTTTTGAATTGGATATGACATCCTATGTGAAGATAGGTGAAAATACATTAGTTGTTATGGTAGAAAATGATTTTATCTGTATGGGAAATGCTACACCTGATAGTGATGGCATGCAATACACAGGTGAAAAAATCTATGCGGCTACGGGTCCTGGCTATGATGATGCAGCCTTCGGATGGCATCATTGTCCATCAGGAATGGGTATTTATCAAGAGGTTTATGTTGAAGCTAGACCTCGGATCCATATCAAGGATGTATATGTTAGACCTTTACCAGAGGAAAGAAAAGCTGAGGCATGGATTGAGGTATTTAACTGTGATGTACAACCCAAAGATATGATGTTGACACTATCTTTATTCGGACAGAACTTCCAACAAGAAGTGTTCACAAATTTTAAGTATAAACCCACTAGCCATCTGACAGTAGGCGTTGGTGATTCACTTACTGAAGCAAAAATGAAAGCAGAAGGTAAGCTGAATCAAAGCATACCCCTTTATATGGAAAAGGGTATTAATCGATTAAGAATAGAGTTGGATATTCCTGATGCTAAGATCTGGGAATTGGATACGCCTTGGTTATATCAGTTACAGATTAAATTAGTGGATACACAAGATGAGACAATAGATAATGCAAAACAACAGTTTGGTATGCGTTCTTTTAGAATGGATGAGAACAGTGACCCTAAAGGGATGTTTTACCTTAATGAAAAGAAAATAAAACTACGTGGTGCCAATACCATGGGGCACGAACAGCAGTGTGTAATGAAAAAAGACTGGGAACAGCTTATGGATGATATCTTATTAGCAAAAATATGTAATATGAACTTCTTGCGTCTCACCCAACGTCCTGTACAACCAGAGGTATACGCATTCTGTGATAAATTGGGCTTATTGACTCAAACCGATCTTCCCTTATTCGGAATGCTCAGACGAAGCCAGTTTTGTGAGGCGGTAAAGCAAGTTGAAGAAATGGAGAGGTTGGTAAGGTCTCATCCATGTAATGTGATGATATCCTATATTAATGAACCTTTTCCTAATGCAGGAAATAAACCTCATTTGAACCTTACACGTGATGAATTAATGGACTTTTTTTTCAAGGCAGCTGACTTAGTTGTACGATTAAATAATCCCGATAGAGTTATAAAATCCATTGATGGCGATTATGACCCACCAACTGAAGGATTACCAGATAACCACTGTTACCCAGGGTGGTATAATGGTCACGGTATTGATATGGGGAGACTGATTAAAGGCTATTGGATGAAGGTAAAACCAGGCTGGCACTATGGTTGTGGTGAGTTTGGTGCAGAGGGATTAGATCCTGTCAATGTGATGGAAAAATATTATCCCAAGCATTGGCTTCCCGAAAGTAAAGAACAAGAGAAAAAACTGGTCCCCAAATCGTATTGTAGGTGCACAGACTGGGAAATTTGGTTATATGTTTTATGATATCCCTAATACGGTAGAAGATTGGTAGAAGCCAGTCAAGAACATCAAGCATGGGTGACAAAGTTAATGACAGAAGCCTTTAGACGGGATGCACGAATGAATACATTTGCTATACATTTGTTTATTGATGCTTTCCCATCAGGCTGGATGAAAACAATCATGGATGTTGACCGGCAACCAAAACCAGCATATTTTGCATATAGAGATGCCCTAACACCATTGATGGTAAGTCTTCGTACAGACAGGTACAAATTCGTTACGGGTGAAGATATTAAACTAGAATCATGGATTTGCCATGATAAAGAAGAAGTATGCAATGATTATATGCTTCATTATCAAGTTATAATGGATGGAAAGGTTATAGGTACTGGCAAAGAAAAAAGCCAATATACCTGAATGTGGCAGTGCTTTCCAAGGTTTCATTCAAATGAATGCACCAGAGGTTGATGTGCGAACACAACTAACGATTCAACTTGGTTTGATAAATGGGCAGGGTAAAATCATTCATGATACCAGTATGGATATCGAAGTGTTCCCAATAATGGAGTCATGTGTTACAACACAAGTATGTAGCACAGGTATTGAAAATGGAAAAGCAAGCAGCTTAATAAAGGAATTAGGTATACAGAGTATTGAATTAAAGAAACTGAATGAGGATGGCGTTATTCTAATTGATGATTATGCAGTGTATAAGAAAAAAAACGAAGAAACTATTTTAAAAGCTGTAAAGCATGGATCTCATGCAATCTTTTTAGAACTTCCAGCTGGAGAATATTCAATTGATCAAAGTGAGTTTGTAGTAAAACCCTGTGGTATGCTCCCTGTGCATTTTGCTTCAAGAAAAAACAGACCACCCATTGGTTGAAGGTTTACATCACGATGACTTCAAAATTTGGCATGATCCTGAAGTTGATTACATTACCCCCCTAATGGAGACAACGTTCATGGCAGATAGTTTTACACCTATACTGACAAGTGGCAATATCGACACAAACGGGGAATGGAATATGGCTTTGGCAGCAGCCGAAAAAAACATGCGGCCAAGGAAAAATAATAATATGTCAAGTAAAACTAACAGGAAGAACAACCACTAACCCAATAGCTCATATATTCGCAAAAAGACTTCTAAACTATAAATAAAAACCACTATAAGAACGTGACTCTATCCTTGCAAGCAAACAAAGTCATAACCCAAAATATGAGAAAAGACAACAATCTCTTTATAATCAACTAACTTTTATACAACAACTACAAAAAGGGTATCGTATGATAATAACGCAGACCGACCGCTTCTCAGGGTAAGGCAAGTTATTATCATACGATACCCTGACAATAACATAATACCTATAATATTAATACCTATTCCTATACGTTTCTTAGTAATGTTCTATACAAATTAATAGGTATAATAATATAATTCCGCATTCTAAGCAACAATCACATAGAATGCTGATAGTTCTTACATATCTTTATTTCCTAATCTATGTATATCAAAAATACTTAGAAGGCATTTTAATATAATCTCTCGGACATACCCCTTTACTTTTTTTTGAATACCTTACTAAAGTAAAAAGGGTCATTAAATCCTACCAAAGAAGACGTTTCACTAATGGTATAACCTATCCCCAAGTATTCCTCAGCTTTTTCAATTCTAACCTTATTAATATACTCTATAGGGGTGTACCCCGTATGCTCTTTAAATAAACTACTAAAGTAATTAGGATTTAAGTCAATAAGTGAGGCTAAATGCCTTAAGTTAAATTTTTGATTGTAATACTGACGAATGTATGACGTAATGAACTCAATATCCTGTTTTATTCTTCCATGAGATTGTTGTTTAATACTTTGTCGTGATAGCTCATACAATAAATTTAAAAAGATACTACGTAATTTTAGTTGAGAGTGGTGTTTGGGCTCATTCCAAACTTGTGCAAGATCTGAAAAGTATTTGCTTAAAATGCCCATATCGGATATCTTCATAAAATGCTCAAAAGGAAGTTTATCTATATTATTCATGCTCCAGCTACCTGCATCACATAAAGCAGTTGCGAGATAAAAAAAATTCACACCAAAACAATGGATCAAGTTCGTTGGAGAAGTTGTATAACCAAAAGATTGACCGGGATGGTGATAAATAAGAGTACCCGGCGTCATATGATATTCGATACCATCAGTCATGACAGTTCCTTCCCCGGAAACCACCATCATAAAATTATGAAAATCACGGGTTGCAGGGGGCACATACCAATTTTTATCACAGAATCTATTAACGATATGAATAAATGATGGAATACTATGATCCACATCTAAATCACTTCTAACCATATTAAGCCTCCCATAACATTATCTATTCTACAAGCATTATACTATACATGGTCTTATCAATTCAATTGAAATTCGTATATAGTCATAAAGTCATCATAAGTGATGGAAAGTCATTAAAAGTGAATAGGATGATTAAATAGGTCTGTTAGGCATACTAAAAATCATGACAGTGTTATTTCTTTTATAGGTAAAATCATTATAATAGTAAGAGTACTTGCATACTATATTTGGCAGCGAAAGTGGTGTTTATAATGATTAAAAAAAATAAGATTAAAAGTCAAGTCGAATTTTTTTAGTATGACTTTACCTGTAGTGATTCATATTCTAATATTTTGTTACATCCCTATGGTTGGTGTCATAATAGCGTTTAAAGATTTTAGATACGATAAAGGAATCTTTGGAAGTGAGTGGATAGGATTTGAGAATTTTTAAATTCTTTTTTTTACATCTCAAGATGCTTGGCGGGTAACACGCAATACGGTATTGATGAATGTCATATTTATCATAACCAATTTAATTGTTTGTGTTATAGTAGCCATTTTAATGTACCAAATTACCAACCGTGTTTTTGTAAAATTTTATCAAACAACCATGATATTACCACACTTTTTATCCTTTGTCGTAGTTGGTTTTATGACATATGCTTTTTTAAATCCAGTTCATGGTGTGCTTAATCAAATGTTAACTTCTATTGGGTTAACTCCAGTGGATGCTTATACATCGCCGCAATACTGGCCAGTAATCTTGCCCTTGATTAACATTTGGAAGTCGGTGGGAATGGGAAGTGTTATTTACTATGCAGCGTTAATGGGTATTAATAAGGAATACCTTGAAGCAGCCGCTATAGATGGAGCTAATAAATGGCAGGTAACCACAAAGATTATTATTCCATTCTTAGTGCCGGTCATGACTATTCTAACCATACTAGCTATTGGGAATATTTTCAGAGCAGATTTTGGTTTGTTTTATCAGATTACAAGAAATTCATCCATGTTATATGAAACAACAGATGTGATTGACACTTATATTTTTAGAGCTCTACGAAAATTTGGTGATATAGGTATGTCATCTGCTGTTGGGTTATACCAATCCTTCGTTGGATTTATCCTTGTCATTGTAGCCAACACGATTGTAAAGAAAGTGGATAAGGACAGTGCCATGTTCTAAATGAAAGACTAATGGCTATAGTTCATAAAAGACGAGAGGAGTATAACTTATGATTCAATCCAGAAAAGAACAGCTTATTCAAAAAAACAATAACACATGCTGTTTTAATCCTAATTAGTGCCAGTTGCTTTATTCCATTTATATTACTGATATCTGTATCGTTGTCATCAGACAAGATATTGTTAATTATGGATATCGCTTAATACCGCATAAAATAGATTTCACGGCCTATCGATATGTTCTTTCAAATTCAAAAGAACTGATACAGTCCTATCAGGTTTCTATTTTTATAACAGTTGTAGCAACCATTGTTAGTGTGTTTATGAAATTACTTGCAGCCTATCCATTATCACAAAAATCGTTTAAAGGTAGAAAAATTATCATGTTCATAATATTCTTTACCATGTTATTTAACGGTGGATTAGTTCCATCCTACATATTGATTTCTCAGTATCTAAATTTAGATAATACCATATGGGTGATGATTATACCCCAATTAGTTTCCGCATGGGATATTATCATTATGCGAACCTTTTTACAAAGAATACCTGTTTCGCTGTTTGAAGCAGCGAAAATTGATGGGGCTAATCAGTATAAAATATTTATGAGGATTGTTATACCATTATCGAAGCCTATCATAGCTACTATAGCGCTTTTTTACTTGTTTAGCTAAGTGGAATGATTGGTTTACTGCCTTGCTATATATTCGAGACTCAGAGTTGTACCCGCTACAATACCTTTTACAAAGAATACTCATGGATTTACAATTCTTAATTGACCATGCACAAAATGCACCTGCAGGTGTTGCTGATTCCATGCATATACCTGGTGAAAGTATGCGAATGGCTATGTGTATATTAGCAGCTGGTCCTATGGTATTCCTCTTTCCATTTTTTCAAAAATATTTTGTAAAGGGAATTACCATTGGTTCGGTAAAAGGCTAAATCAGATAGAGCTGATATTTCTAGATCTGAAAGATATTTCTGCTTATTAGCTTAAATATAAATATCATAATAATTAAAAGGAGGATTTATAAAATGGGAAAGTTTAAAAAGATTGGCATACTGTTATTAGTGGTAACGCTATTTGGAAGTACGTTACTTAGTGGATGTAAGAGTAAAACAGATAGTGATGAAACAAATACAGCAAAAACAGATGCTTCAAAAGATGCAACAGAAGATAAAACCAAGAAACAACAAAAAGAGACAGTAGAAATTTCATGGTATTATCCAGGGGAAAAACAGGAAGATGAACAAAAAGTTTGGGATAAAATAAATGAGTTATTAGTAGAAAGAGCAAATATTAAAGTGGACTTTAAAAGGCTTGATTGGGCTGCTTATGATGAACAGATGAAGATGGCTATTGCTGCCAACGAAGAGTTTGATTTATGTTTTACTGCCAATTGGTCTAATAATTTCTATAACAATGTATCAAAAGGTGCATTTTTACCCCTTGGTGATTTGTTGAAAAAATGAAGCACCAGATTTATCAGAAGCGCTTCCAGAATTTTTATTAACAGCTTCTGAATATAATGGTGATATCTATGCCATACCCAATTATCAATCTATTTTTACACAATGGAGTATGGTTGTGCAAAAGGATTTAGCGGATAAGTATGGGTTGGATTTAGAACAATTTAAAACAAGTACGAACATGCATGAGCAAATGAAAATGATAGAACCTTTCCTACAAAAGATTAAAGAAAATGAAAAAGACTACTATCCAATTGAAGCTAATGGCGCTTATACTCAGTTAGAAACAGAATGGATCCCTGGTACGAGAGCAACTATTAAATCAGATGCTAATGATTTAAAAGTTCTTACCTATGAGGAAATGACAGAAGCACTTAAACCATATCGTGATTTATACCGTGATTGGTTCAAAAAAAAGGTTATTTAAGACAAGACGTTGCAACTGTAAAAGATACAAGAGCAGATAAAAAACAGCTTAAAATATGCTGTATGGTGGGATCCTTATAGCCCAACAACTAAGTCCTCAGCTGAAAATAAATATAAAATTGGATGTGAAGTTATACCTGTTGGAATACCTTTTATTGCTGCAAGAGCTGGAGATGCTACTATGAATGCTATTAGTAGAAATTCTAAAAATCCTGAAGCTGCAATAAAATTCTTAGAAATCCTTAACACAGACAAAGAAATATATAATATGCTTTGCTTTGGAATTGAAGGTGAACATTATACAAAAGTAGCTGACAACCGAATTGAAACAGTGGAGAATTCAAAGTACTTCCCTAACACAGCCTGGATGTTCGGAAATGTATTTCATTCATACTATGTTCAAGGGCAAGAAGATGGCGTATGGGAAGCAACAGAAAAAAATGAATACAGAGTCTAGAGTATCTACATTGAGAGGTTTTGGGGCAGATTTGAGTTCCATTAAGAATATTCTTCCACAAGTGGATGCAGTAGGTGATGAGTTTAGAAATATTGAATTTGTTTATATTGATAATCAAGAAAAGTATGAAGCGTTAGTGGAAGAAGCAAAAGACAAAAAAAATATTAAAGCTGGTTTTAATGAAGTAGTGGCAGAATTACAGAAACAGATTGATGCATGGAGTAAAAATAAGTAGTTAATCATATAAAATGGATGGTGGAGCAAATGAAAAAAACTTATTATGTCAATGATAATGATTGTATCAACGTTATTTTTTTCTAATATTATTAATGCTCAAACGATAGATGTAACTTCATATGGGGCAATTCCCAACGATGGTAATGATGACATCGTGGCAATTAATGGGGCAATAAATGCAGCTATGGAAGGTGATACCCTCTATTTGCCAGAAGGTACATATGATATATCCAGTCCAATTAAACCTAAGAGTGGTATACAACTTATGGGTGAGAGTCAAGCAGGAACGATTATTAAGTACATAGGTACACAAGAACCTTCGTACCTTCGAAAAGATGGCCAAGGTAATACCATACAACATTACGGCATGATTTCTTTTATGGATATTATAAATATGGAAATAAGTCATATGACCATAGATGGTCATAATAATCATTATGCTAACAATGGTATTTATGGAGAAAGTAGTTCTAATCTAAATATTCATCATGTAACAATAAGAGATTTTGCGGATACGACAGATGCATTTGGTCCTCATGGTATTTTCTTTACAGGATATAATGAGCCTACTACAATAAATGGTGTAAACAATAGCACTATATCAGATTGTACCATAGACAATATTGGAGTGGACAATACTTGGGGAGCAGGTATGAGAATTGCTTGGGGATCAACAGGAAACCAAGTTCTAAGAAATAGTATATCCAATACAGGACGCGGAGGAATATTGTGTAATAATGATTCAACTGGTTTAGTTATACAGAACAACACCATTACGGGTTCAGGTCAAAAAGCAGAAGGTTTAGCCATAGAACTATGGACAGGTTGTGATCATTCACTTGTTGAAGATAATCAAGTGGATCACTGGATTAGTATTGATGGTGCAAGTGGTGTTGCAGTCCGAAGAAATAAAATTAGTGATTCGTCAGGCATTTATAAGTTTGGCGGGCTAGAATTTGTTGGTTCCAGGGATTGTGTCTTGACAGATAATTTAGTGGACCAGGGACAAAACATAGGTATAACGATTTCAAATGCTCATGAAAAAAGATATTCCTTCTTCGGATATAATACCATTATTAATTGTAATCAAGCTGGGATGCAAATTCAAGGGGAAGACTTATATGCTAAATATCTCTATTTCTATAGAACTAATTTTATTGAAACGTTAAAAAGAAGTGATTCACTATGGCCAGCAAGTGCTGGTGTAGGCGTTAAGTTTAATGGAAATAGTACTTATATTAATTTTGAGGATTGTAATATTGCTGGAAATGATAGTGATGGTGTGAAACTTCAAGGGTCGAATAATGATTATCTTAGTTTTGTTAATTGTAATGTATATGGAAATGTGGGAGAGGCATTTAATTCCTTTAGTGGATACCATGCATTAGAAGTAGATAACAACTTATCCTATGATAATGGTTCCAATGGTATACCTTCAGATAGGAGTTTTAATAATCAAAAACCTATAGCTGTAATAAATTGCCCAGATTTTGGGAGTGTTGATGAACCCATTCAATTTTTTAAGTGATTCCTTTGATACAGATGGTAATATCAGTCATGTCTTATGGGATTTTGGGGATGGTATTCCATCCACTATAGCTAATGATACATTTACGTATGAAAAAAAACCAGGTTATTATCGAGTGACGTTACTTGTTTGGGATAATCATGGAAGAGCTTCAAGAGCTGAAAAAACCATTATTATTGACATGCCTGAGATTACAGGCAATGCCTATTCCATCATGGAAGCTGAGGACTATACGGCGTTAAATGGTGTAGTAGATAATATTACAGGAATAGGAAGTTGTGATGATTCAGATTGGATACGTTATGATAATGTTGATTTTGGTGTGACAGGTGCCGTAAAATTCATTGCTAATGTAGCTGTTGATTCTGCATTCGCAGGTAATCAGATTGAAGTTAGGCTTGATCAAGTGAATGGTGAGAAAATAGGTACATTGACAGTAGCTGATTCAGGTGGATGGGGTACATATATTCAGCAAAGCACATATTTAAGAAGTACAAAAGGAATTCGTGATGTTTATCTCGTATTTAAAGGTGGACATGGCGTATGCAATTTGGATTGGTTCACATTCCAAGCTTTAAGAGACCCACAACATGATATTGAGGCTGAAGATTATAGTGCTATGAAGAACATTTATGATGGAGGCACTGGTATATCAGAATGTGACAATGGTGATTGGGTTAGGTTTGATAATCTAAACTTTGGTACAACGGGTGTTAATCATTTCATAGCTAATGTTGCAGTTGACCCAGCATATGCAGGTCAGGATATTGAAATAAGGCTAGACAGTATACATGGTAAACAGGTGGGTACATTGACAGTTGCTAATACAGGTGCATGGAGTACATATATGGAGCAAAGTACAGCCATAACCAATGTGACAGGATTACACCATGTTTATCTCGTATTTAAAGGTGGAAATGGTGTATGTAACCTTGATAGGTTCACATTTTCTAAATAACAAAGATAGCCATTCATTGCCATAAAAATAGAGTCTACTTAGCTATTCAGACCGCTAAACAGACTCTATTTTTTTTCATTAGTAATGGAAAAATGAAAGATGAGATAAGCCCTTATATATTGTTTAAAGTAGTAGATTGAATTTTAATGGAGGAATGAAAGAATGAGTCAAATAGATAACGTATATTATGTATCTTGTCAGGGTAATGATACGTGGGATGGAAGTAAACCTGTTTTTTTTATTGGAAGTAATCATGGACCCTTTCAAACAATTCTGGCAGCAAAAAATCAGGTTAGAAAACGAATACAAGAAGGCTTGAAATCGGATATAGTGATTGAGATTAGAGAAGGGGATTATTTTCTAAAGGATTCTCTAATCTTTGATGAACAAGACTCAGGGACAGATGACTATAGAATAATCTATAGAAATTATGAGGATGAAAAACCTGTTATAAGTGGTGGAAGATTAATTACCAAATGGCAACCTTACGAAGACAATATTTATGTTGCAGAAATAGGGAAGAATAGTTTGCCTTACTCTTTATTTGAAAATGGTAAGCGGTGTACATACGCAAGATATCCAAAAGAGGGTTATAGTAGAGCCATTATATCAGAAGATGATCCTTTCAAAAGCTTTAAATGTGATAAGAAGGATTTACCAGAAATCATTAATAAAGAAAACTTACAGGTTTATATATGGCCAGGAGGATGCGAAGGTGATTGGAATTGGTTTACAAATACAATTAATATTGCATCCATAGATGAGAATATTGGCTTAATAACATTACAAGAAGCTGCATCCTATGAACTTGGAACGGGTTCACGATACTTTATTCAAGGAGCGTTGGCGTTATTAAGTCAACCAGGAGAATTTTATGTTGATAAAAAAGAGGGTAAGTTATATTATTGGCCACCTACACAACCTATAGAAGAACAAAATATTATTATCCCTATAATGAAAAGTATTATTTCTTTTAAAGGAAGCTCTGTGAAACATGTGGTAAGAAATATTGAATTAAGTGGTGTCACAATCATGCATTCAGACAGAGCAGAGCAGCTATGTCATGTAGTGACTACGGACAGTCTTAATAATGACGGGACGATATGTCTTGAGAATGCTGAAAACATTAACATAAAGAATTGTAAGATATGTAATACGGGCTCCCATGGTATCTATATAAAAGGGTATGCTCAGAACAACTTAATATATGGTAACATGCTACATGATATTGGTGAAACAGGAGTATACATGGAAGGTGTACGTAAACCACATTATTTTGTTAGCAAAAATAATACGATTATGAATAACCATATCTGCGATACAGGTAAAAAATGTCGGACATGGGGCAGGAATACAATTGTATCAGAGCGGTGAAAATAGGATAGCCCATAACAAAATAGAAAAGACGCCTAGGTACTCGATTAGCTTAAAATCAATATCCATACTAGAAGATGAGTTAAGCAATTCATATGAAACAAAAGAGGATACATTATACTCAGGGTATAATATTAAAAATATGATTGAATATAATGATTTATCTCATGCCAATACAGACTCACAAGATACAGGGGTCATTGAGATGTGGGGTGGAGGTTCACAGAACATTATTCGGAATAATTATATCCATGATAGTCATGTGAATTTTTCTTTTGGTTTCGGTATATATTTGGATGATCGAGCTGATTTTTGCCTTGTTGAGAATAATATCATTGAGGGTCTTCAAAAAAAAAGGTAATGGAAAACTGCTATATGCTATATACGCAAAAGGATTGAATGATAGGATTATTAATAATGTGATGATTAACAACAATGTCTATCGAGCAGCTATTGGCACGTTTGAAATGGTATATCCCAACACAGATATAGAAATTGAGCGCAACATTATTTTTTGAATCTGGTGATCTGTACTATTTTCAGAACTGGGATGATAAACGATTTTCCATATGTGATTATAACCTTTTTTATAATACAGAGGGGCGTTATGGTATTTTAAATGAAATAAGAGATGTACAAATGGGGAATAAAGAATTAGGTGGCGTAGAGAGTATAAAGTGGGAAACAATTAGTTTGGATAAGTGGGGAGAAATGTTTAATAATGCATTTGATGCACATTCAAAGATTGGTGACCCTCAGTTCAAGGATGTACATAATAAGGATTTTCGCCTATGCGAAAGTTCGCCAGCATATGCATTAGGATATAATGATATTGATTTCGATAAGATAGGATTGAAAGAGGATTTTCCAAATTTTAATAAGTAACCTAGTATTAAATGCTTAACACCACTCAGAAAGGCTGATAGGATTGTAATAATTTTATTAGCTTTTTTGTGGTTTACAAAACTGACCGTTGAACAGTAATTGTACATTGAATGGGCTGTTTTATCATGATAAAATAAGAATATGAAAGGATTAAGTTCATATAATCCATGACAGGAGGGCTCATGAGTCATAAAAGTGAAAGAACGAAAAAGAATATTAAAGAATGTTCCAAAAAACTATTTATAAAACAAGGATTTAATCAAACCAGTGTTCGGCAGATTGTCCATATGGCTAATGTTGCAAAGGGTACATTTTACTTATATTATGAGACAAAGATGCAAGTTTTCAAAGAGCTGGTTAGAGAACAAATGTTAAAGAATTTTCGTCTAGCGGACAATCATTTTGATTATAAGCATCCATCTCTTGACCAACTTAATTATTTCATAGATAAAATTGTTATGTTAATGGAAACCAATCGGGAAGAAATGTTTTTTTTTCATAAGGAATCCACCCTAGAAATCATCATTGAAAATCGTTTAGATAAAGAAGTTATCCATCAAATGATATATCCTATAGAGAGATTTATTGAGGCTGGTATCCGAAAAGGCGTATTTACAAATCTGGATAGTCAATTGTATGGAAAAAAAATTCTATACGGTATAGTACATGAAATGTTAGAATCTGCATTTCTATATGAATATCCTGCTAAGTTGGATGTTATACAACAAGAAGTCAAGTTCATTATAAAATGTATACTAACGCCATCAATCTGAGAAAGTATATAAGGGCTTGTTAATTACTATTAATTTGATGATATATGTGTGAAGGAGAGGTGTTATGAATTATTTACTTAGTCAATTAAAAGAACAATATGGTGTTGAAATAAAAAAAAGGTGTCCAGGAATTTCATCCCCAATTGAATATGAACTTCCAATTAAATCGATTCCATCATTTTGGATTCATTACTTCTGAAGATATACGAAAGGCTACACCAAAGATAAAAACACTTAAAGATTGGTCACGGGAATTTTTAGAGCTTGCTAAGAAAGCGGAAGCTGAAGGGAGACTATTAAATGCAGCTTTTCTATACCGAACAGCAGAGTTCTATACCTATTCTAATGATCCGATCAATGATTTTCTATATGATAAATTCATCAATTTATTCTATAAAGTATTTAAGAAGGATGATATAGAAATTATTCAGGTACCTTATGAAAATTCTTATCTACACACATTGCATATTATTCCTCAACAACAACAAACAAAAGGTACTGTCATCATACATGGTGGTGGTGACTCATTTATTGAAGCTTTTATTGTAGCTGGGAAATATATTTCATATGCAGGTTATGATGTTATCATGTTTGATGGTCCAGGACAAGGAACAACGCTGCATCGGTATAAATTAAAAATGACCTATGAATGGGAGAAGCCGACGAAAGCAGTTCTTGATTATTTTAATATACGCAATGTGACGCTAGTTGGTGTTTCTCTCGGAGGGTATCTTGCTCCAAGAGCCGCTGCATACGATGATAGAATATCTCGGGTTGTGATGTTTGATTTAATAGGTGACTTTTATGGGTCCTTTATAAGTATATTGAAATTTCCTCTTAATTTTATTATTAATTTTTCAATGTCAGTTAAGGCAAAGAGAGTTATCAATAAAGTGTTCAATAAAATAGCAAGAAAGTCTACCCTAACGGGTCAATTTTTTGAGTGGTGGTTAATGCAGGCTTGTTTTATGTGGGGGGTGGAGACGCCTTATGAGGTGTTTAAGTATATGAAAAAACTTTAATGCTTTAATCATTTCGAAATACATTAAGCAAGATGTTCTGGTTTTAGCTGGTGAAGATGATTTATATACGCAATATTTTCATGAACAGATGAAAGTACTAACTAACGCTAAGTCCGTCGAAGGAAGAATTTTTACAAAAGAAGAACAAGGTCATCTCCATTGTCAGGTTGGCAATATCGAGTTAGCACTAGAATATATTTTAGAGTGGATAAATAGAAAAGAGGGCGAACATGAAAACAGTGAATCAACTTAATCAATTAGGCGCTATTATAACCATTATTTTTTATGTATCAGCTATACTTGTTTTTGCGTTTCGACTTTTAGATCAACCCCAAGTGGGCTACATCATCGGAATATTTGAATTGTGTCTAGCCATTCCTACGATTTATTTACTTATTAATGGACCTAAATACAATCGCCCACATCTATACTATATTCAAATAGGCTTATTGTTGGTTTGGATGTTAGTTGAATTGTTATTGGACTATATGTATAAGTATGATTTTCGTAGTGTAAGGTAGATTACCATTAGTTATGTCACGTTATTTTTTGCAGGTTCTGGTGGTATGCTAGGGGTAGCAGCCTATGCAGGACGTGGCTGGAGTATTGTCTCAATTTTACTGTTTTTAGTAGTGGCAATACTGGCATTTGCTCAGCGGTTGTGACAGGTATGTAGTATACAAGACTACCAGATTTTGAATACACAAAATCTGGTAGTCTTTTTAACAAAGCTGATGGGGTTTGAACCTCAAAAATGATCTTACTTATCTGAATTTTAAAACATCTATTTTAGAAAAATCAATACTACCTTTTTCATTAATCAGCTCTTCATTTGCATGAATATATTCCACTTTTCCTATAAACATTTCATGAGATCCTGTTTTGATAGAATCTACAACCGTACACTCAATATTAACAGGACAATCTAAAAGCAAAGGTGCATTTACCTTTATACCCTCACCTTTCTTCATACCTAGAACGGCTAACTTATCTTCGTCACGTCCACTATGACTACCAAGATAGGCATACTCTTTTCTTAATGCTTCTGTTACAAGATTAACAACAAAAACACCAGTATCTTTTATCATATGGTAAGAATATCTACTGGGAACAATGCCTACCATAACCATTGGTGGGTCATAGCTACAATTACATGCATATGCAACAGCCAATGCATTGTCTTGTCCTTCTTTACTTCTACATGAAACCAATATGTCTGGCATTGCTTTAAGACAACTTTTAAAATCTGTTACTTTTTTTTCCATTGACGAAATCCTCCTATAATATATTCCATATATGTATCTAAATCTTATTATACAATACATTTAATTCGAAATACAATATTATTTTAGACCTATAAACGACAATTATTATAGATATGAGTCGACTTTTCTTGTAAATTTAATCACGTAAAGCATGACAGGCTATACATAAAGTTTCTATTTACGAATATATTAGTAGTATTAGGACAAGGGAGGGAGATTTATATGTTTATATTTCTCAAAAGGTTTTTATGTGTGTTCTTATCAATATCATTGCTTGTATTATATACATCTCAAGTTGCATACGCAAATAATGAAAACAACGATACTTTTTATGTAGGTACAGGTATGTACGATATTACAGGACCAGCAGGAGAAGTAGTCATGATGGGGTATGCTAATACTGATCAGATCACAGAAGGCATTCATGTAAGACTTCGTGCTCGGGCATTTATTGTGGCAGATGATACGAATAGTAAGCGAATTGTATTTGTGAGTACGGATTTAGGACAAATATTTCAAGGGGTTAAACAAGGTGTTATGAGGAAGTTACAAGACACATATGGAGACCTCTATGATGACAGTAATACGTTATTAAGTGCTACACATACACATTGTGGACCTGGTGGACATTCCCATTACGCATTATATAATGTATCATCATATGGTTATATTGAAGAGAATTATGATGTAATAGTAGATGGTATCTATCAATCCATAGTAAGAGCTCATAACAACTTGGAACCAGGTTACATAGAAATTAATCAAGGAACATTAAATACAACAAGTATTAATCGCTCCATTGAGGCTTATAATCGTAATGACATGAGTGAAAGAAATACTTTCAGTGATGAGGTTGATACAGATATGGTGGTGTTGAATTTTAGAAATAATAGTGGTGAATTATTGGGGCTTGTTAATTGGTTTCCTATTCATCCTACATCAATGGGCAATAATAATCATCTGATTTCAAGTGATAATAAAGGGTATGCTTCCTACACCTATGAAAAAGAAATGGGAACAGACTATTCGGCACAAAAAACCTTCGTAGCGGCTTTTGCCCAAAGTAATTGCGGCGATGTTTCTCCGAATATAAATGGTGGAGAACAAGGTTATGGAAATAATGATTTTGAAAGCACCAAGTTCGCTGGAGAACAACAGTATCTTAAATGTAAAGAATTAAGTGATGGGGCGAATACAAAGCTTACTGGAAATATAGACTATATCCATAAATACGTGGATTTTTCTGACATAAGTATTGCACCTGAATATGTTGAATACCAAGCAAATAGTATATTACCGTCTACCATTAGTGCCAGTACCGGTGAAAAAACGTATGATGCTGCCATAGGTTATTCTTTTGCGTGTGGAGCAGAAGACGGTCCTAGCCATATTGATATGTTTCATGAAGGGATGACCTCAGATGAGTATACATATGATGGAGCACCTAATTTAGTTAAGGCTGCTCAATATTTAATCAATATCGTTCCTGGGTTTAATACCATTAGTGGTGTTAACTATCCAGAGCTTTGGGAAGAACATTATCCAAAACCTGTTCTTTTTTTTGCAACATCAAAAGGTGACCCATATCCATGGACACCAGAAGTTTTACCGGTTCAAATCATAAAAATAGGTCAATTAACAATAGCATCAGTACCAGCTGAGTTTACATCCATGGCTGGTAGAAGAGTCAAAAGTCTATTGCAACAAGCCATAGATAATGAAGCTTCAGAAGAGAATGTAGTCGTTCTTGCAGGTCTTTCTAATGCTTACAGTGGCTATGTTGCAACACCTGAAGAATATGATGCACAACATTATGAAGGCGCTTCTACTCATTTTGGTAAGTGGACATTGCCTGCTTATTTGCAAGGATTTCATCAATTAGCAGAGGCAATGAACAATGGAACAACAGTTAATCCTGGTCCTACACCACGTGATTTAAAAGATGAACAAATGTGTTTCCAAACAGGTGTTGTATTAGACAATATTCCTATCGGCAAAGATTTTGGCGATATAGAAAATAACGTACAATCTCACTACAATAAAGGCGATACTGCTTCTGTTAGCTTTTGGACGGGGCATCCTAAAAAAAATGACATGAAAATTCAATCAACCTATGCTGAAATTCAAAGGCAAATAGAAGGTCAATGGATAACCATTGCTAATGATTGGGATTGGGAAACAAAATATAGGTGGGAAAGAAAAGATCCTGTTTGGGGAACTTCTCTAGCAAGAATAGAATGGGATATTCCACAAAATGCTGAAAGTGGTACCTATAGGATTGTTCACCATGGTGCCTATAAAAATGGATGGACAGGTAAAATCATTCAGTTTGATGGTATTTCCAGTTCATTTCAAGTGAATTAAATAGAATGTATGCTTTATCATATATAGTGATTGATAAGAAAATGATAGACTAATAACCAAGCCATGAAGAAATAGACTTCATGGCTTTTTTTGGGTTGTCAGTAAAGAATTATTTAAAATAATTGACAGGTTATATAAAAAAGTGGTACACTACATTATATCAGTAATGCACTACACTAGTCATTGTGGAGGTAGAATCAATGAAAAAAAATAGAACAGTGAGTAACCTAATCAAAACATTAATTGCTTCAAGTCTGTTTATTTCAATTATAATTATTTCAAAGCAATATGTATTTGAAAAGCTGTTTTTTTTACGCATTTAATGGTAATGAAATTTATAAATACTTTCAAGCAGCTTTCATGATATTTTTTTTCAAATTGGTATTTATTTTATTGTATTTAAAATAATTGAAAAGAGATCCGTTAAAGAACTATCACGGTATCATGCTTTTAAGCATCTAGCGATAGGCTTTCTAATCAGTATAGGGACACTATTGATTGTCATGGCTGTTTTATACCTATTGGGGGTTTTGAGTTTTGAAAGGACAGGAAACCCGTATTTGTCAACTAGCATAAAATTGTTAATTTTCTTTAGTTTGTTTGCATTGTTTGAAGAACTCGTATTTAGAGGCATTATTTATAACCATTTACAAAAAAGTGCTTGGAATGAATATTTCAATTGTTGTAGCATCATGTATATTTGCATTAGCCCATGTCTCCAATACAAATGCAAGTTTAAGTTCATTTATTGCTGTTTTTTATAGGTGGGGCTATCTTAAGCATACTATACGCTATTTCGAATAATATTTGGCTACCCTATGCATTCCATATAGGATGGAATTATATTCAGGGTATTTCGGGCTTGAATGTTTCCGGTGTTGAGGGGATAGATGGACTATTTAAAGCAACACTATCAGGTGATAAAGTGATGACTGGAGGTAACTTTGGAATAGAAGCATCAGTGGTGACAATAGTGGCTACATGTATACTTTTGATTATCTTATATCTCTATAGAATAAATAAGGTATGCATTCCTTATGAAGTAGCTACAGAAAAAAAAACGTTTACAAAAGGCACTATAAGGTGGTGAGAATTTGAAAATTGATCAAAGCAGCATCAAACCCATATACGTTCAAATATCTGAGGGAATAGAGGATGATATACTAAATGGGCTTCTCACAGAGAATGAAAAATCGTATTCCCAATACCAAATAGCTGATATGTTTAATGTAAATCCTGCAACCGCTGCTAAAGGTATTCATTTACTTGTGGAAGAAGGTATTTTATTTAAAAAAAGAGGAATAGGAATGCATGTAAGTATAGGAGCAAAAGATATAATCAGTAAAAAAAAGAAACGAGTATTTCTTCACTTCTTTGCTTAGAGACGTTCTAATTGAAGCTGAAAAGCTTGGCATAAGCAAAGAAGAAATAAAAAATAGAATTGATAGGTATAAGGGAGGAGCATATAAATGAGTGTAATTGATTGTAAAAGACTTACAAAACAGTATAAAGAAAAAGTTGCACTGAATGTTGTGTCTCTGTCCATTGAAGAAAATAAGATTATTGGGCTTATTGGTAGAAATGGAGCGGGAAAAACGACTTTTCTAAAAATGTGTGCTGGATTATTAAAACCAACTTCAGGAGAAATAAAAATATGGAATGAAAAGGTGTTTGATAATTTGAGCGTTTTATCCAAAGTTATGTTGGTTGATGAAGAAATACAATATGACCCAGGACTAAAACTTAATGATATTCTATATATGGCCAGATATTTTTATCCAAAATGGGATGAGACTTTTGCTCGAAAATTACTCGATTATTTTGATCTAAAAGGGAAGTACAAATACAGTAAATTATCAAGAGGAATGAAAACTCAATTTAATATAATAATGGGATTAAGTAGCAGAATGCCATTAACCTTATTCGATGAGCCAACGTCAGGTCTTGATATTGCAGTTAGAAAAGAATTCTATAGGATCTTGCTCAAGGACTATATGAATCATCCAAGAACGATCATTCTTTCAAGTCACTTAATAAGTGAAATAGAAAATTTGTTAGAAGAAATTGTATTGATTAAAGATGGTGAGCTTGTATTACATGCATCCATTGATCAATTGCAGAAATATGGTATTTTATTAAATGGAAACAAAGATATACTTGAACAATTTACGAAAACTAAAAGTGTTTTATGTAAAGAGGAAATGGGGAAATTAGTGAAAACAGGTATTAAAAATGATTTGACACAAGGTGATTATAATTTCCTTAAAGAACATAGAGTTAATATAAGTAATATAAATACAGAAGATGTGTGCATTTACTTAACCAAAAGTAATAAGGAGGTGAATTTTGATGGATTCTAAAAAATACTATATAAGTAGCGTAAAGGGTTTTTTGATAAATTCACTACTAGAAAGCAAAACGCCTTTGATTATTGCTCTATCCATAACAATGGGTATTGCTTTGTTTAACTACATCGTGTACATTTCAATGCTTGTGTTTTCCAATATAAACAGTACACATGATAATGAAGGAGCATTAAGTGTTGGATTTATCACAGTTTTAATTGTACTGATCATTTCTACTTTCCTAGCAACGAGTAATAAAGAAATAGGGAGAAGATTTGTGTTTCCCATTAATAGAAAGAAATATGCAATAGGTAATTTTTTAGCGAGTATTGTAGTGAGTATTTGCTTTTTAGCAGGGGTTTCCATGATTTCATTTCTGGAATTAATAGTAGGTAAACTCCTGGAATTGATAAGTCCTCAATTCATAATAATGAATCGTATAACGTTGTTGAATTATGGCATAGGTTTGTGGTTGGCTTTTTTGCTACTTCGTATTTGCTATGTCAGCTGCATATCTTGTAGCCATGTATTTTCACAGATATAAATTGACAACTGCTGTCGTAATAGGATTATTGATCTTTTCTATGTTTTCTTTAGGATTTGTAAGAAATATTTTCTTTGATCTATATGCGTTTATTTTTTTTAGAACAATCGGTTGATATGCTGTCAATGAAATTAGGGGGACTGACATTCCTATGTCATGTATTGGCCTATATTCCTCTTAAAAGGATGGAGGTTATTAGATGATTAAAAAAATCTTTGGCATTATAGTGCTATGTTTTTTAGTTTCTGCAATAGGTTTTGGATTATTAAGTGAGGACAATATGGAAACGACAATTTTAGATGATATTGTCATTCAAAAATCAGAGATCATTGATCTGTATTTTGAAAATGCCAACATAGAATTAATGAGTTGGGATAATAACCATGGAAAAATTGTTGGAACGGATCTATTCATAAAACAAAAAGAAGACAATAAAGAGTTTGAAATGAAAGTCTCCAGCAACATAATAAGGATTGAAAATTTTACATTTGATAGGCTAATAAGTTCGACGTTGTATACGTGGTTACCCATTGTACAAATTGAAAAAACAGAGGTCATTATTCCAAGGTGAATGGAAGCCATTTCAAAATCTATTTACCTAAAGGCGTAAAGGTAAATGTGTATGCAAAAAAAAGTAAAAATGAATGGTGAAATCAAAGTTATTAATGATACAATAATAAGTAGTCATTAATTTTGAATAAAGGATGTGAGTGTATGTTTGATAATACGAAGATGAAAGTGGTAGGGAATGTAAACGTATATTTTAATTCAAATGAAATGGATACATTTGAAATGATTAGTAGTACGGTACGCCAAACAGCTGAGCTTGTTAAAGATAAGTGGGGCTTGAATATTCCAGATAATAGCCGAGTATATGTTATGACTGGCTGGCTAAAGTTTTTATTTCAATCAGCCCCCATTTATTATTGGCCTCTAATCGGTTTGAATCTTCCATTTATATTTCCAGTGATGAAAAAAAAGCTGGAAATCAGTAGGTGGCTGGGCTAAAAGATATAGAAAACGTCATGTTATAGGCATAAAAGATAAGCAACTCATTCATCTTGATGGAAGCGAAGTCGGTAAAAAAATATTTATTCCTGAAACGACTATTGAAGATAAAATGAAACATATCATAACCCATGAGATAACACATGTCTGCTTATCTAACCACAAAAAACCTGAATGGTTTAATGAGGGTATGGCTATGCTAGCTGTAGATAAAATGTTTCAGAAACAAACCGTTAGAAAAGATACATTGGATTTATTAACCACTTATAATATGGAAACAATCAAAAAGAGTGTATTATCCAATTATATTGTTGGGTATTGGTTTGTAAAATATCTAGATGAAAAGGAGCCAGAAACATTAAAGCGCATACTTCGTCATCAAAATATGTATGAGGATGTATGGATTAAAGAATTATCCATATCCATTATTGAATATAGGGATAAAGTCATAAAACACTTTGGATCATATAGAAAATAAAGATTACTTAACAAATTGACAGCCTCTAATAATACCTTTATACTTACAAAGAGATTATTTGTTTTATTAAATAAAAAATATATTTAGGGGAGTTTAATATGAACCAAACCCATGCAACGGATAAATTAAATTATTGGTATATTAGGGGCATTATTACTTTTCATTATATTTATTTTACATTTATGGAGTATCATCCAGGAAACTTATATAACATCACACCACAATCATTTACCAATATTGGGCTATTCTTTATTATAATTGTATTCAATCATACAATCATTAGCTTCTTTCCATCTATACTTTATTGTAGAAAAAATTAAAAAAAGCAGACATTTTTGGTGTACTAAAAAATTAATCCAATAACAAAACAACAATTTTTATATAGTTTTTTAATTTTCATCATGTATAATATCATCTCGGCTATCCTTATTACGTTTCAAGATATTATTTTGAGATTATTTGACTCAAATTTTATTATGAACGACTATATTATAGCTGATAATTTCCCAACATTAATCGTATTAGTTATAACAGCTGGATTATTGGTACCTATATGTGAAGAAGTATTCTTTAGAGGGTTTCTCATACGTGGTTTGTCAGGTTTAGGTACTAAATTTGCTATATTCGCATCTGCCTATTACTTTGCAATATATCATAACAATCCCTATAGGTTTATTACATTAATGCTATTCGGGGTAATGATAGGGTTTATTGTTCATTACACAAATTCTATTATACCAGGTATTATTTTTTCACATATTAACGAATACAATCTTTGAAATTTACGCATATTTACAAGGAAAAGAAGCCATGACTAAACAGTATAACAGTATTGCAGACTCGCAGTTTTCAATTCTCAATAACCCCTATTTTTTAGGAATTATTTTGATCGTTTGTTGCCTAATATGCCTCTATTGTTTTAAAAAACTCAATAAATTATCAACTTTCAAAAGAGACGATTTAGAAAAATTTACACCATCTTATAGTCGTAAAGGTCACATATTGATAATTTTAACATTAGTCTTCTCTTTTATCATATTTGTATCAATGGCTTTATGGTATTAACTATCACAACAAAAGGAGCTGAAAAAATGCGTCATATAAAATAACCATCCCAGCTTATATAGCGAGGATGGTTATTACATATTTTACGGATACTATTTTTATAATTATTATTTATAAAGCTCTTTTCATATAGCCATGACTATCCTTAAGATGGAAAATACTAGTAAGTAATATGAATGCTTGACGTGTTAGCATCCCATGTTACGTCGCCACCAATGGTTTCTGCTATATATCTTACAGGGATATAAGTTCTATTATTGATGAGTGTTGCGGGTTCTTCTAACATATTTGGTTCACCATTAATGAACGCCATATTATCGTCTATCATGAGCTCAACGACAGAATCATTAATATTAATAATGATGGTCTGGCTTTCTTCAACCCACTTTACTTCTCCACCTATAGATTCAATCACTTCTCTGATAGGAGCAAGGGTGTTGCCATTAACAAGTAAAGGTTTGTTTTCAAAAATGACTTTTTTATCGTTCACATAGATGTTGAGATCTCGTGAATCATCAATAACATCTTCAGGTATGAGTTCACTATCAACGCTCATATTCAACATATTATTAAAAGTAGTTGCGTTTTTATGAGAGAGTTTTGGTATTTCTATTGTAACATCTTCATTGATATTTTTCGTGTTTATGGTATACATAAATTTTAACTGAATAATACTTGGAGATTCTTCAGGTGTATACTCAATCTCAAAAGCTTTTGTAATTTCATCTAAATTTAACAGAAAATCTATGGTTCCAGATTCATAGATAATATAACCGTCATTATTGATAGCATAATCGATCTGAATACCATCGCTACCTAAGAGGGTAACGTCGTCAAATTTATTCATAAATTCATTAAATAATTCTTTAAATGCGTCAATATCTTCTTGCTTTGGCTCTGGTAGTTCTGCAGGTTGGTCTTGTGGTAAACCTAAGTCATCAGAGATAGCCTCCATGTTCTTTAGTTGCATGGCCATTAACTGTTCAAAAAATGTAACAGCTTTACCACTATCAATCATATCATTTACCAATTGTCTAATAAACTTCTTAGCTATTTTATCATCTATCTTCAAATGATATTTTGGCAATGTTTTACCATCTACTTCTAGAGTACCATCTTGAGATACGAGCGTCTCTCCAAGCTTAAAATCTTTTGCATATTCTTGAATAAACGATAAAGTAAACTTATTCGTTTCAACAGAACTTTTTAATATTTCATTAAATGCTTGAGAGCTATCTCCAGTAAATGAAGAGGATAGATCCATTACCATATATGGTTTAGCTGTAGACCCTTCTGTTAGTAATGCAGGTTGCTTAATAATTTCTATAAACTTAGGTTCTTCTTGATTTGTTAAATCTAAGTCTAGCCATACACCAAAATCCATTGGCATATCTTGAAGAGCTAAATTACCCTCTATAGCAAATTTTGTCATGGTATTTTCTTTGTTTTTAATTGTTTTGTAATTCATAAATAATGTTGATTGGTTAATCATTTCTTTTACTAACTCAAAATCAGCTACCTCATCTTCACGTAACCCTTTAATATCAATAAATACAGATGCCTCAATATCTTTCTCGCTTGATAATATGTCATTTGATTTCATCATAGCTTCTAGTACTTTTAACTCCGTAGTCGAACAACTAATAAGTGTTGTGCAAATTAGAGTAAGACTAAGTATGAAAGCCACTCTCTTACTTAATAATTTCATTATACATCCCTCCGTTTAATTCTGTTAGTTTTGGTTTACCACTACTATTTTCTTTAAAAGCCTTTTATTGTTAAGGGCTACATGGTTAAAAATGGTAGTCATTGGTATGGACTCAATTATAACTTATTTACTACTATATATTCAATACCTATATCGACAAAATTTTGATTATTTTCTTTCTTCTATACGCCATTAAAAAGTTATCATTTGTGAAGTATGCTTGATGGGATCGTTAAGATAGCCTATAATAGTATGAAGAGACAGGACAAAGTGCATATAAGGAGAACAGGTTATGTCAGGTGTTAGATGGACCGATGAACAACAAAAAGTCATAGATACAAGAGAACGCAATCTATTGGTATCAGCTGCAGCAGGCTCTGGAAAGACAGCAGTATTGGTTGAACGGATTATACAGATGATTACAGATGAGGAGAAGCCTGTGGATATAGACAGGTTATTGGTGGTGACTTTTACCAATGCGGCAGCTTCTGAGATGCGTGAGCGTATATCCGAAGCATTGGAGAAAAAAGATTGACGACAACCCTGAGAATCGTTACTTACATAAACAATTATCATTACTTCCTAATTCAAATATAATGACCATTCATGCCTTTTGTTTACAGGTGATTAAGAATAATTTTCATATCATACAGATTGATCCATCTTTTCGTGTAGCTGATGAAACAGAATTAACATTACTTAAGAGTGATATCGTCAAAGAACTATTAGAGACCTATTACCAAATAGATGATAATGCAGATTTTTTGGCATTAATTGAAAGCTATGCCACAGGTAAATCTGATGATAGAATTGAGAACCTCATTATGGAACTTCACAAATTTGCTATGAGTAATCCATGGCCTGTAAGTTGGTTAAATGATATGGCAGATGCCCTTCATGTGGTGGATGACAAAGATTTAGATGATAAGATATGGACGAAGATGGTCATGAACCATTTGGAACAAGTCTTACCCATGTCCATACGTTTACTTGAAGAGTGCCTAAACATATGTCGAAAAGAAGGCGGACCTATTGGTTATGAAGATGCTATAGTACTTGATCTCAAGGTCACAAGAGGATTATATAATCAATTACAAGAGGGTTATAAAAGTATTTCTCAAGAAATGATGGACATGAAGTTTGGACCTATAGGACGTTGCAAAAAAGATGTAGACCCTATGCTGCAAAATAAGGTGAAGGCTATTCGAGATGATATTAAGGATAGTTTTACCACGATTCAAGATCAATATTTTTTCAAAGGACAAACTTACATGGCTCATGATATTGGTCAAACCTATCCTGTGATAAAAGCCTTAGTCAACCTGGTGACTACTTTTATGGAAGACTATAAAGAAGCTAAAGCAGAGAAGAATATCATCGATTTTAATGATATTGAACATTATGCCTTGAATATCCTTGTAACGGATAATGAGGAAGGAGAAAAGATACCCTCTAGTGCGGCTATTCAATTACAAGATAAATTCAGCGAGATTCTCATAGATGAGTACCAAGACAGTAACTTAGTCCAAGAAACGATCCTAACCAGTGTGTCTAAGATTCATCAATCAGAGCCTAATGTGTTTATGGTTGGAGATGTCAAACAAAGCATCTACAAATTCCGACTTGCAAAGCCAGAGTTATTCATGGAAAAGTACAAGACCTATTCAACGGAGGACAGTAGTTATCAGAGGATTGATCTCCATCGAAATTTTCGTAGTCGGGAGAACATCTTAGATTGTACCAATTACTTATTTTGTCAATTAATGTCACTAGAGTACGGTGATGTTGTCTATGATGAACATGCTGCACTACATCTAGGGGTACCTTACAAACCTTGTGAAGAAGGTATACATGCAGGACCAACAGAGTTAATACTCATTGATCATGAAGATGTAGAGAGCGACGAAATAATGGAGTCCAAAGAAGTAGAAGCTAAGGTAATAGCAGGACGTATTAAATCCTTAATGAACCCAGAAGAGCCTTACTATATTTACGATAAAAAGAATGGTATCTATCGTCAAGTGAAGTACAAAGATATTGTCATTTTAATGCGAAGCACCAGTACCACAGCGGATATTTTTGTAGAAACCCTAGGGAAATATGATATACCTGCCTATACGGATGCGTCTGCAGGCTATTTTGATACAGTTGAAATACGTACCATGTTAGCCCTGTTAAAAATTATTGATAATCCAAGGCAAGACATACCATTGCTATCGGTGTTACGTTCACCTATTGTTGGTCTAAAGGCTGATGAGCTCGTTAGGATTAAAACACAATTGCCAGAAGGTGAATTCTATGATGCTTATGAGCAGTATATCTTAGGCACCATTGATGAAGATGACCTAAGTCGCAAATTAACAGCTTTTCATGAACAACTCATGGACTGGCGAGAAAAAGCTGTTTATATGCCACTTAACGAATTGATTCTCCATATCTATGAGGCATCCCATTATTATAACTTTATAACGGTTATGACAGGTGGACGTCAGCGACAAGCCAATTTAGATTTACTTGTGGATAAGGCTATACGCTATGAGTCCACAAGTTATAAAGGCTTATTTAACTTTATTCGTTATCTGGAGAAGATTCATAAGTACTCCATTGATATGGGAGAAGCCAGTATCTTTGGTGAGAGTGAGAACTTAGTACGGATTATGAGTATTCATAAGAGTAAGGGCCTGGAATTTCCTGTTGTATTTGTGGCAGGGATGGGTAAACAGTTTAACATGCAAGATTTGAATAAACCCATTCTGTTACATCAAGATCTGGGATTTGGTCCCAAGTATGTCAATTATGAGTTGCGCTATGAAACCAAGACATTGCCTCGATCAGTCATGAGTAAGCAGATTAAGAATGAGAGCCTATCAGAAGAATTAAGAATATTATATGTAGCCCTAACACGTGCACGGGAGAAGCTTATTTTAGTTGGTAGCTGTAAAGGGATTGACAAGAAGATTGAAAAGATGAGTACCTATTTATTCTTACCTGATATCACATTACCAACGGCTTTGATTGCAAAAGGACGTAGTTATTTGGATTGGATTATACCTGCTATACTTCGGCATGGAGATGGGGAAAGCTTACGAGCGTGTTGCCAAGGACTCATGATACAATCTCCTGAAGAGTTGTATGATCATCGTTCTTTCTGGGAGGTAACAAGAGTCACACCAGAACAAACCGCTGAAAAGGAAGAAGCTAATAACGACCAGCGGATGGAGTCGTATGAAGTGTTAAGCCATTGGGAGTCCGATGTATCCTATAGCGATTATGATAAAGAGTATTTTGATAGACAACTTAACTGGGAGTATCCATCTAAGGATGCCATAGCGAGACCTGTCAAAGTATCTGTTTCAGAAATCAAAAGACAGAACATGGTCGTAGATGATGAAGAACAAGTTGATTTATTTCATGAATTTGAACCCTACAAACCCGCTTTTATGGAAGAGAAAATTAGCTTAACACCAGGGGAACGCGGTACAGTCTTTCATAAAGTCATGCAGCATATTGATTTTAATCGTATGGAAGAGATTGACGATCTGCAAACATATCTCAATAAACTGGAGAAAAAAGGTATGTTAACAGAGAAAGAAAAGAAGAGCGTCTCCACAAAAGCCTTAGTAAGGTTTAGTCAGAGCGACTTAATTAAAAGGATGATAGCAGCTGAAAAACAGGATCAATTAAAGAGAGAAATGCCGTTTGTTCTTGGTATTGGGGCTAATGAGATCTATGAAGCATGTGATTTGGATGAGACTATTTTAATTCAAGGGGTTATTGATTGCTATTTCGTAGATGATGGTGAGATTGTATTAGTCGATTATAAGACAGATTATATCAAAGCCCATGAAGAGCAGATATTGATTGAACGATATAGGAAGCAAATGGAACTGTATAGTAGAGCTCTTGAGAATATTTCAGGTCTTAGGGTAAAAGAAGTGATTTTATATGCTTTTAGTATTGGAAAAGAGATTACTGTTGATCTTGCTGGTAATAGTGAATAATAAAGACATAAAAAATCTCCAACTTGGCGACAATCCATCTTATGCCAAGTTGGGGATTTTATTTTATAACATTTATGCCTTTTTCTTTATAGCGTTCATAAATAGCTTCTTTTAAACTTGAGTCTGTAATAATGTAATCGACGTCATTCAAATCACATACTTTCAATAAGGAGACGACACCAAATTTACTACTATCTGCTAAGAGGATTCGTTGTCTCGATCTTTCTATTAACTTCTTTTGAATAGGAATAGTATCCAGATCAAACTCCGTTGCACCTTCTTTAATGGATATACCACTTGTACTAATAAAAGCTATATCGATGTGAAATAATTCAATATAATTTTCAACTAATCCACCCTTAAGTGATTTATCTTTACCGTTAACAATGCCACCTAATAATATGATGGTATAATCGGGTTCATTTATTAGTTCTTCTACAACAAGTAAAGAATAAGTTAAAATGGTTAGGGTTTTGAAGTTTTCCTTAAGTAATTTTGCTATTTCTAGTGTAGTCGTTCCATTGTCTAATGCTATTACAGATCCTTCAGATATATATGCCATAGCACGTTTAGCTATCTCAATCTTTTCTACATTATTGCTCTTTTCTCTAACCTTGAATTCTACAGGTCTTGCATTTATCTCATCCAATACTGCTCCACCATGAACACGGTGCAAAAAACCTTCTTTTTTTTCAAGGTGTTCTAAGTCTCTCCTTACAGTCTCTACAGAAACTTTAAAAAGTTTTATGAGATATGAAGCTTTTACAGAATTATTTTTTTTCTAATAGTTCCAATATGGTTTTATATCTTTCTTCAGCTAACAAACTCCCATCTCCTTTTAAAATCTAATATGTATCAACGGATATCTTATCTCTTTTAATTGCTATTTTATCATATTTCCAACTTATTAGCAAAGCGAATATACCAACTACGGAACAAACAATCCAAAAGATCATAACACCATTCCAACCAACGTTATCCACGATAGCACCTGTAATAAATGCTGCAAATCCCGCTGCTAAATAAGAACAAAAAATCTAAGAAACCAGCTACAGATGAAGTTTTATTATACTTTGCGAAATTCATAGGTATGACACCAAGTAACATGGTATTGGCTCCAAACATCATGCTGATGATAAGCCTAAGAACAATAATGCCACCACCGTACTTGTGGGACCTAATTTTACAAAGCCAATGATCATACTCATACCCAGTGCAAATAAAATAATAATGGTTAATTTTTCTTGATTTTTTAATTTTTTATTTAAATATCCTGCTAACATCATACCAAAAAAGTTCATAATGGGGATAAATATAATAAACTGTGCGGTTTGTTTTATATCTAAATTTTGTGTTTCCATAAACAAGCTAGGTGCCCATAAAGCTATACCATCTTTAATAATGCCCTGTACAAAACATGCTATAACAATAAACCACATTTTTGATTTGACGATGACTTGAAGTAGACTATATTCACCGTTTTCTTCTTTATGATCTTCATACTCTTGTAAGGTGACATTAGGTGATTCTAAGGCTACATCTTTTGGGTGATTTCTAAAAAAACACTAACCATACCATGGAATAAATGAGTATAAAAAAATACCAGGTACCCAAAAAAAGCAAAATTCCATCTTAACCGTGATACGACGATGCCTGATATACCCCAAGCTAATAAATATCCGCCAACCATAGATGTAGATATACCTATAGCAATTTTACTTCTTTTTTCATATTCAAACCAAAAGGTTAAAGACTTTACCATTGGTCCCCATAAGGTTGATTGTGCAAATGCATTAAATACCCATAGTATAATCATAATTAAAATGGTCCCACTGAACCCAAAACAAATATTACTGATGGCAGTAATGAATAATCCTAAAAAGATAATTTTTTCGGGTAGAAACTCTATCCCCTATTTGCCCATTAATTAATTGTCCAAAACCATATACCCAAAAAAATAGACTACCTATTAAACCGATCTGACCCTTGGACCAACCAAAGGTATCCTGTATTGCTGGCAACGCTACTGATAAATTAACTCTTCCAAAATAAATACTAGCATAGGCAATCCAACATAACACAAAGGTTCTAATTTGCCATTTTTTAATCTTTTTTCATATAGAGTCTCTCGCTTTCTGATGATTTTTTTGTAATGATAAGCACGTAAAGATAATATACACAAATTTGCTTGTATGCAACAAAATACATTTTACTTGAGTTATTATACCATGTATAAGGCTTTTTTCAAGTGTTTATTTGTTATTTTGTGTATTTCATAGAAAGCTGAGTTGTGTATTTTAGAAAAAAATACACATTATTACACAATTAATCACAATAACACTTGTTTATTTATTAAACGTATGCTATATTTGTATTAACCATTAATATGGTTAATACATAAAAAGCCATACTAAACTACTTTTGTGGATTAACCTTAATATTATTTTTTAGGAGGACTTATTATGAGAGAAGAATTGCGTTTTTTTTGAAGTCACACCCAAAATTATACCAGCTGATACGACGGTTGATGTTCATATTAAAGCCTTAGCTAAACATGAAGCTTTTGACACGAACACTTATTATGAAGTTTTTTTACTATCCATTAGAACGTTTTTTCAAGTGTAGGTGAGTATAAATATCAAGAAAAATATTTAATAAAGCCAGAGGACGGTATATTAAAATTAACTCAGCATTTTGTTGGTGAACAAGAACATATCATAAAAGTGAAAAATGCATCGACTCAGAAGCAATATACGTTTAATTTTTTACTCTGTTAATAAGGATTTGTTTGATAGAAAACCTTATAAAGGTGATATACATATGCATAGTCATCATTCCGATGGTAAGGAATCCCCAGGCTTTGTTGCTGCTTCATGTAGAAAAATAGGTCTTGATTTCATGGCATTAACAGATCATCATCGATATCACCCTTCTATTGAATCTCAAGAAGTATTTAAAGATCTTGACTTGGATATGCTCATAGCCCGTGGTGAAGAAGTTCATCCAGAAAATAATCATGTGCATATCATTAATTTTGGTGGTGGCTTTAGTGTTAATGAACTGATGAATGACAATAAGGAAAAAAAATACTATGCAGAAGTAAATAATATTGAAGAAACAATTGAATATATAGAAGATGGAGATGCTAGATACCAATGTGCATCCAGTATGTGGTGTTTTGATAAAATTAGAGAAGGTGGAGGGTTATCGATTTTCTGTCATCCCTATTGGCAAGTTGATAACGGTTATTACATCTCGGATACAGTTATTTCGTTTATGTATCAAAATCAACCCTATGATGCCAATGAAGTTATTGGTGGTTATCATCCATATGAATTTGAATCAAACACGTTACAAATAGCTAGATATTATGAAGAAAGAGCTAAAGGCAAGAAAGTTCCAATCGTTAGTGTAAGTGATGCTCATGGTTGTGAAGATGCTGATTTGTTTGGATGGTTCTATACGGTTGTTTTTGCGCCTACGAATAAACAGGAAGATATAATCAGTAGTATTAAAGAACTGTATAGTGTTGGTGTTGAAGCACCCGAAGGTGAAGCGGTTAGGCCTGTTGGACCATTTAGACTTGTGAAATATGCTATGTATCTTGAAAGAGAAGTATTCCCGTTACATGATGAGCTTTGTTTTGAAGAAGGTCAATTGATGGTGAAGTATATATCAGGGAACGCATCAGCAGGTGAGCGATTAATGGCTTTAAAGGGTCAGGTTAATAAGTTGTATGAGCGGTTGTGGGCAAAATAAATAGAGAAATTGACTTATTGTGTTCAGGTAAGATAAATTAACACAAAGAAGTAAGATGTAATTTCATAAGATTATATGAATTACAAGGTGAAAAATACCCTGAAAAAATAATATCACATCACAAAGGCAATAAAAAATAAATCCCTGTTTACAAGCAAAATAATCTGTACTCAGCTTGCTTTGTACAAAAATATTTTCATCAACCCGTATAAAACATTCAAATAAGCCTATAATCTAAATGAAGGCTCATTAATGAACCTTATGCTGAATATAGGAAGGGTGGATGATATATGGCAAAGCATCTAAGAAAAGATGAAATAGACAAGACGAAACAGGCTGAAAATGAGAAAATGAAGTATGAAATTGCTGAAGAACTGGGTTTACTTGATAAAGTTCACCAAAGTGGATGGAAATCCTTAACAGCAAAAGAGACGGGCCGAATAGGTGGTCTCATGACAAAACGCAAGCGAAGTGTTCTAAAAAAAATAGATTAAATCAGGTGAAAATAGCCTTGTTCCATGTGAGCAAGGTTATTTTTTATTGTATAGATATGTGCTAATTTTTTCTTTGAGGCCATTTATGTGATGATTACTTTTTATGTAACCTTCTTTTTTCGGAAGGTGATATTTCTTTAAACATTTTATAGATTCGACTGAAATAGCTCGTATCATGAAAACCAACAGCATAAGTGATTTCACTAATAGACATATCTGTATTAACTATAAGATTTTCAGCTTCTTGTATTCTCACGGAATTAATATAGTGGGTGACTGTATGTCCTGTCATTTGTTTAAACATCCTGCAGAAGTGATATTTACTCATATGAGCTTGGTGACTCATGTGGTCAACGGTTAAATCATTGGCGTAATGTGTTTCGATATATTTGATAATATGATTAAATCGATCAATATTCTTCATTCGATATTTTACTTGAACATCTGTAAGGATTCTTGCTATATGCTGTCTCATAAGTAGGACAATAAGCTGATAGAGCGCAGCTTTTAAGGCAAGTTCAAAGCCCACTTCACGATGGGTAAACTCGCTATTGATGGATGTAATACAAGCCCCAACAGCTGCATCCCCAACAATATGATTGTTAAACAGAATTCTATTTTCAATAATGGGTGTTATATATTTTGAATCACATAAATCAATAAATCGGCTATTTAGAATATAAGGGTCGATAATAATACAATCGTATTCAAAATCCTCAGTGATATTCTGACAATAATGCACTTCATTACAATTGACTACCACCAAATCTCCTGGATGAACGTCAAATGCATTATTATTGCAGCGACATAACCCAGATCCCTTGGTAATGTATAGAAGTTCCATTTCACGATGCCAATGAGCATAAATAGCTGTTTTCTGCACACCTTTAGACTGAAGTTTGTTAAGCTTCATGGGAAAGTTGGGGTCGGGCATTGTCATTTTTTCTTTTAAGGAGGATTTGTCCATCATTGTCACCTCTAACAAGATTTTATTCATAACAGCATTTATACTGAAATGAGATTTTTATCTACTGCATAGAACATAAGCAATATAATCCAAGTATAGAGCAATAGATTGAATGAGGATTATTGCTATATGTATTATAATAAGCTACAAAATGATAAAAGTAAATACTTATTAAGAGCTACTTATGACAACCAGAGATGTCCTACTAAAAGCAACATGGTATGTGCTAACAAAAGATGTATATGGATTGAAAGTTTAGTGGTTTTACAAAATGCAAAGGGGACATAGTTGTATCAAACACATAAAAGAAAGTCAAAAAAAGGGGTGACGACATGAAACGATTAAGGATTGCCATGATTGGTTGTGGCAGAATATCACAGGTGTATAAGGAGTCTTTCAAGCACCTTGAGGATCAGGTTGAAGTGAAATATGCTGTAGATGTCAAGTTAGACAGAGCTAAGGCATTTGCAGAAGAATTCAAGGGGTGTATAGCAACAGATGATTATAGATCATGTCTACAAGGAGACGTGGATCTTGTACATATTGCAACACCACATCATATGCATCCAGTTATAGCAACAGAAGCTATGAAGCATAAGATTCATGTTTTAACAGAAAAACCTATGTCCATTCATTTACAAGATGCAGACCAGATGATTCAGGTAGCAAAAGAAGAAGGGGTTAAATTAGGTGTTATTTTTCAGACCAGATATGTAGAAGGTTATAAGACCATTAAAAATATGATCAGAGAGGGTAAACTTGGCAAAATTATAGGGGCTAGATCCTATTTATCATGGGACCGTTCAGATGACTATTACAAGCAGTCTGATTGGAAAGGTTCATGGGATAAAGAAGGTGGCGGTGTACTCATTGATCAGGCTATTCACAGTATTGATCGTGTTCAAGATCTTATAGGCGATGAGGTGGATTGGATAGAAGCTTCTATGCAAAATAGAAATCATAAAGTTGTAGATGTAGAGGATGTAGCAGAAGCTTTTGTTCAGTTTAAGAATGGATGTATGTATCAGCTCTATGCATGTAATTGTTATAGTTATGACGCGCCCATCCAGATAGAAATTGTAGGTGAAAAAGGTAAAGTTGGTCTTATTCAAGACTTGGCTTGGGTACGTCTTGAAGATGATGGGTATTATGAGATTGAAGATGAGCGTAAAGGTGTGACGGCTGGACCAAGTTATTGGGGTTATAGCCATATTATGCAGATTCAAGATTTTTATCATGCTGTGCGTGAGAATGAGAAGGTTACAATTGATGGCATAGAGGGTCGAAAAGCTCTTGAGATTATTCGAGGGATTTATCATGCGGCTACATTAAATAAGAGAATTGCGTTTCCTTTTGAAGATCTAAAAGATGCACTTATCCAGTAATGTTAGTCATTATTTGATCGTATGATCATAGATGTTATAAAGAATAACAGACGCTACAACATAAGTAATGAGATTAATATGATAATCAAGGGAGGATTTATGTATGAAGAAGGTTAGAGTTGGTATTATCGGTGCAGGAAATATTAGTGTGCTCCATACAGAAGGCTATAAAGAGTTGGAGAATGCAGAAATTGTAGCAGTATGCGACCTCAATGAAGAGAAAGCAAAGGCTTATGCTAAGAAGTATGATATTCCACATGTCTTTACAGATTATGAAGAGATGCTCAAAATGGAAGGATTAGATGCTGTCAGTGTCACCACTTGGAATAACGGTCATGGACCTATTAGTATTGCAGCTATGAAAGCAGGAAAAGATGTATTATGTGAAAAACCATTGGCGATGAATGCTGAGGAGGCTCAGGTCATGGTGGATACAGCTAAAGAGACAGGAAGACTTCTTATGGTTGGTTTCGTGAGACGTTTTGAGAATAACGTAAATTATATGAAAAAAGCTATTGAGAATGATGAGCTAGGAAACATCTACTATGCCAAAACAGGTTATGTACGCAAGTGGGGAAATCCAGGAGGTTGGTTCTGCGATAAGAAACGTTCTGGTGGGGGTCCAGTCATTGATCTTGGTGTTCATGTCATTGACCTGATTCGCTACCTAACAGGAAAACCTGAGGCTGTATCCGTTACAGCATCCACCTTTAATCAGTTAGGGATCAAACCATATATTAAGGGCATGGGCAAATACAATGCAGATGATTACGATCCTAACAATCCTTATTGCGACGTGGAAGATGCTGCAACGGCTCTTATTAAGTTTGATAATGGCATGACGTTGAATTTTGAAACCAGTTGGGTATTACATACCAAAGATAATAACAATTACTTAATGTTCTACGGAGATAAGGCTGGTGTGAAGATGGAGCCAGAGATAGAGTTCTACAAAGAGCATAATCAGTATTTTGTTAACGAGTCACCATGCATTGAACAAGAAGAGAATAAGTTTGCAGAGATATTTAACAAAGAAACAGCCCATTTCATTGACTGTGTTGCTAATGGGACACCTTGTTTGAACCCTGGAAAAGATGGTGTGGCTATTATGAAGATATTGGATGCTATCTATAAGTCAGCAGAAACAGGTTCAGAAGTGAAGATTAATGGATAGAAGGAAGGAGTAGTAGATATGAATAATAAAATAGGTGTGATTACCGATTCATTTAGACTAGGTCTACAAGAAGGTATAATAAAGGCAAAAGATGTGGGAGCAGAAGGTATTCAATTATATGCTGTACGTGGTGAGATGCTCCAGAGAATTTATCGCCAGCAGCCCGAAGAGAATTATTAGATTTTATCAAGTCCAATGGGTTAGAAGTGTCCGCTCTTTGTGGTGATCTAGGAGGACATGGTTTTACCATACATGAAGATAATGTTCAGCGCATTGAGCGCTCTAAACGTATCATGGATTTGGCTAAGGATCTTGAAACGAATATTGTCACAACGCATATTGGGGTTGTACCTCATGATGTGAACCATGATCGCTATAAGATTATGCAGGAAGCATGTGATATCTTAGGTGAATATGGCGATAATGTAGGTGCATATTTTGCCATTGAAACAGGACCAGAAATTGCTACAACCTTAAAAGCATTTTTAGATAGCTTATCCAGTCAAGGGGTTAGGGTGAATTATGATCCAGCTAACCTTATTATGGTGACAGGGGATGATCCTGTTCAAGGTGTCTATACCTTAAAAGATTATATTGTCCATACCCATGCAAAAGATGGTATTCAAATACAGAAGTCTAATCCAGAATATATCTATCGTTGTTTTGCAGAGGGTATGCCAGAGAACTTCCATGTGGATGAGTATTTCTTAGAGAAGCCTCTTGGTCTAGGTAACGTACAATTTGATGCTTACCTTAAAGCATTGAGAGATATTGGATATGAAGGCTTCTTAACCATTGAACGTGAGGTAGGCGATAATCCAGAGAAAGACATAAGGGAAGCTGTCCAGTTTTTACAAAAATTAAGAGGTTAAGGTGATTAATATGAAAATAGGGGTTAGCTCATATAGTTTCATTCGATTGATTCAGTCAGGGAAGATGAAGCAAATAGATGTCATACAAAAAGCAAAGGAAATGGGATTTGACGTGATTGAATTTATCAACTTCATTCTAGAAGATGGTGAAACCGATGAAGCCTTTGCAAAACGTGCCTATGAAGAGAGTAAGAAAGTAGGTATAGCTATTGAGAGTTATACCATCGGTTCAGACTTTATTAATGGCAGTGATGGTAACTTAGAGGTTGAGATAGAACGGGTTAAAAAAGAAGTGGATATTGCCAAGTTATTAGGTGCAAAATCCATGCGGCATGATGCTACCAGTGGTTTTCATAAAGACCATGTTGGACCACGATCTTTTGAGGCGGCTTTACCACGATTAGTAGAAGGTTATCGTGCTGTAACAGAGTATGCTGCTTCTTATGGCATTAAAACCATGGTGGAAAATCACGGCTACTTCTGTCAAGATAGTGAACGGGTAGAACAATTGGTGAATGCAGTAGACCATCCTAATTTTGGTGCTCTCATTGATATGGGTAATTTCGTATGTGTCGATGAAGACCCTGCTAAGGCAGTAGCACGCTTAATGCCTTATGCCTTTCATGTTCATGCTAAGGATTTTCATATAAAATCAGGTATGTTATCTGATCCTGGTAGAGGATGGTTTCAGTCAAGAGCTGGTAACTATCTAAGAGGTTCCATTATAGGTCATGGGGATGTACCTATTGTACAATGTTTAAAGATTATGAAAAATATGCGTTATGAGGGTGTTTTATCCATTGAATTTGAAGGTCTTGAAGACCCTATTCAAGGCATAGAAATGGGATTGGAAAATCTAAAGAGATATTTATTATTAGCATAAAGCCTATTAATATGCGTTAGTATGTATAAGATATTTGGAATAGATAACAAAAAGGGACTGTCTCATAAAGCATTATGTCATGCTTTTATAAGACAGTCCCCTTTTAGTAAGTGTTTTCTTAATATAGTGTAGTTACCTCATATACGTGTATCTTAAGGGGTAACTTCAATACTTGGTGCAGTAATCTCTATATCTGCTCCCATATTAGTATAGTTTATATCCATAACAATACTGAAAGGTAGTTCTTCATTTTCAATTTGAAATTGACCATCATAGTTGAGGGCTTGTTTTATGACTTGATTTTGCTCATTTATATATATGTTCATGTCAAGATTAAGTTCTGTAGCTACAAGTACATCTTCTTGCAAAAACGTTTCAGGATCTAGTTTTTTTTAAGGCTTCTATATCAAAGGATAATGTATATTTTGAAGTATTAATGCCATCGATTTCAACTAAACCTCCAAATGTAATCGGTAATTGATTGTAACTATTTAATAGTTCTTCATTGGATTGGGCGATGTCATCATGTGTTGTTCCAAAACTTAAAGCATCTTCTATCTCTTCAGAAGTAACTTCAAACCATTCAACGTCATCTTCTTTCATAAAGAATTTGTTATCTACAGTAATCAATTTTAGTGTAGATTCAAGAAGGATTTCCTCAGCTTCTTTCATTAACAAGGTCATATCCAACTTGTTATTTGCTCCATTTACTGCTCCATTTCCTGTAATAATAAACGTCAAATCATCTTCTGGTGTAATGCCAGGAAAAGCCACGGTAGAATGGGTACTATATTCCCCCTTATATGTTTTACTATTTGTTAAAGCTGTATGAAGGCTTGCATACTTAACGATATTGGCATTATTTTTAGCAAAATCCAGTATGCTTTCTTGATTATTAATAAAACGATGAGTCAATACGGCAACCTGCTGGCGCTCGGCATTACCTTTAGCACTAAAAGTCGTGTCGCCAGTCCCCTTCATTAAGTCAGAAGCAAGAGAAAATTCTACTGCAACTTTTGCCCATGATGAAATCATATCTTTATCACTAAGTGCGTTCACATGAACGAATTCACTCATATTGATCTCATCAGCTATGCCAAGAGCACGTACAAACATAACGGTCATTTGTTCACGGGTACACTGTTCCGTATCACCAAATAATGCTTCGGACATCCCATTAACAATACCCTCTCGATAAGCTGCTTCTACATAGGTGTAAGCCCAGTGCGTTTGAGGTACATCATTAAATGTTGGTGTTTCAGGAACATTGGTTGTGTCTACTTCAAGGGCTTTTACCAGCAATGTAATCATTTCAGCTCGCGTAACGGTATTTTGAGGATTAAAATATCCCTGTGCATCACCTGTAATAATATCATTTTCAGCCAATTCTATAATAGCATCTTTTGCGTAATCAGCACTTGCATCAATATCTAAAAGAGTAACAGCATGAGCTACATTTACATTGATTAAGGAGCTTCCGGCAATAATGATAAGTGTAAAAATAGCAATGTTTTTCTTAATTCGATTAAACATAATCATCCTCCTAGGATAGTTGTATTTATTAATAGTGATCAAGTAACAGTATACAGATGTTATGTAAACTAGTCTACTGGAAAAGTTACGTAATGAAATGTGGCTATTGATAACGTTAAGACCAATTTTAATATGGTAATTTCTATTAAAATCGATTATAATGAGTTACGAGACGAACAGGATGATATAATGGAGCCTCGTTATATGACATGATAGAAATTTTACTAAAACAAGTAGAAATAGATATAGGAAGTGATAATATGCCTAGTTACAATTCATTTGCATGGGTTTATGATCAATGTATGAGTCATATACCTTATGATGAATGGGTGGAATATCTTCAAGAACTATTACAAAAATATTATAAAAAAAAGCCCAATCTAATCTTAGATTTGGGTTGTGGGACAGGTAATATTACAGAACGTTTAGCCAACAAAGGGTATGACATGGTTGGTGTGGATAATTCTTTTGAAATGTTATCCATTGCTAAGGAGAAAGCAAGTAAAGATAACAAGGAAATTTTATATCTTTTACAAGATATGCGAGAATTTGAACTATATGGTACGGTGGATTGTATTGTCAGTATCTGTGATAGTATGAACTATATAATAGAAGAAGATGATTTACTTCAGGTGTTTAAGTTAGCTAATAATTACTTAGATCCAGAAGGTATATTTATATTTGATTTGAATACCAGATTCAAATATGAATACATATTAGGTGATCATACTTTTGCAGAGACTTATGAAAACAGTGCCTATATTTGGGAAAACTATTATTATGAAGATGAAGCCATTAATCAGTACGATTTAACCTTATTCATTAAAGATGACAATAGCCAGTATCAACGTTACAGTGAAACCCATCATCAAAGGATGTATACGTTAGATACCATAAAAAAATCTACTGGAAGAAGCAGGGCTTGTCTATGTAGATTGTTTTGATGCATTTACCTATAACAAGCCTACTGCACAATCAGAAAGAGTTTATTTTATAGCTAGAGAGCATGGTAAGTAGACCAAAGATAACATGAAGATCATCTCATGCATAAAATGAATCATGCAAAAACTAAATACAAAAAACTAAATGTAAAGAAGATTTATTTAAAAAGGAGTTCATTATGAAAGACTATATAGTACGAGGGACAGCTGCCAATAATCAAGTAAGAGCATTCGCAATCACTAATAAAGACGTGGTCGAAGAGGCAAGACTAAGCCATCAAACATCACCATTGGTTTCAGCGGCTTTAGGGCGTTTAATGACAGCTGCTAGTATGATGGGAAGCATGTTAAAGAATGACAAAGACTTGTTAACACTGCAAATTCGTGGGGATGGCCCTATTGGCGGACTGGTTGTTACATCTGATTCAAAAGCAAATGTAAAAGGCTATCCATTTACACCACAGGTGGACTTGCCATTAAAAACAAATGGTAAATTAGATGTATCCACAGGACTGGGTAATGGTATACTCAACATCATACGGGATACAGGATTAAAAAATCCCTACGTTGGACAGACCCACTTGGTATCTGGAGAGATAGCTGAAGACATTACGTATTACTATGCTACATCAGAGCAAGTGCCATCTGCTGTTGCACTTGGTGTCTTAGTCGATAAAGACTATAGTATTAAACAAAGTGGAGGTTTTATCATTCAGTTGTTACCTGATGCAGATGAAGAAATTATTCAACAGTTAGAAGAGAAAATTGGATCATTACCACCTATTACTACCCTTATGAATACAGGTAAAACACCTGAGGAAATCTTAGAACTTTTGCTTGGCGATATGGATTTTAAGATTATGGATAAGGTACCAACCAAGTTTCATTGTAATTGTACAAAAGAAAGAGTTGAAAAAAGCCCTTATCAGTATTGGCAAAAAAGGATATAGGGGAGATGGTGGATGAAGGGAAAACCATTGAACTTAACTGTCACTTTTGTAATAAAAAATATCCTTTTACTATTGAAGAACTTGAAGGATTAATGAAAAATATATAAATATATTTTGTAAAATAGAGAAGGGACGATTTCCTATGGAAATAGTTCCTTCTCTTATGTATAGGGCTACTTATTGATTGTGTTCCATTATATAATCCAATAAAAGTTTTTTTGCCTCTCGATATTTAGCTACAGATTTTTCATAATCACCATAGCCTCTAAAAACAGATGTCACAATCTCATCTTTTTTCTGTTCATTCTTTTTTCCTAAGATTTCGAGTAAACATAAATCTTCAAAACCAATACGGTGGGCTTCACTACGAATGGAGATAAGGGGTTCGTTATATCCTGGATAAAAGATACAAAAATCACCGGCAGGTAAGAAGTTAGCCCTTTTTGGATGAAATTCAAGAACTTGTTCACTAAACATAACGGCTTGTCGTTTGAATGGATTAATGTTGAGATATTGATTAGCACCCCAATGTAAGAAACCTTTTATATGGGTATATTTCGCTGGTGCCCATCCAAGCCAGACAATACGTAAACGTTCTAAATCCAATAAACGGTTTGCATAGTTTCCACCAGGTGTTAAACAGGTGTAGACAAATAAGTCATCTCCTTGTGCAACTTGCTTATGGTAGAAGGCTTGATTATTTTCATAAACATCCACACAAGGACACCATATATCCAATGAGCCGACAACAGCTTCTGTGGGCATCACAGGTTCAAAGATAGGTATACCAGGCATTTCCTCACGTATGATGTTCGTTATAATAGCATAGGTATTTGCAAGAGCATCATTTGGTTCATCTAAAGCACATTGGGTGTAGACATCTTCAAGATGATTTTTATGTATAAATGCATAGGTTAGACGAGCCATCTGACGAAGGTCATCTTCACCATCTTTAGATGGTATTATTTTGCCAGTTAAAGTTCGTGCATTTGTACCATTGTCAAAGAGGTCAAAAGCTTGCTCTTTAAAAGCAGCCGCCACTTGATCAGTATGGGTAAATGTATCATGGTCAAGGGCGTTATAGAAATCATCATCATCACTAACGCCTTCATAACGGCTGGTGAATGCACCACCTTGAAAATAAGCAATACCGGCTTTTTTTTGCAATAGACACAATGTTAGCGAGTATCTCTTCATCAAAGTGTATTGAACCATTTTCAATAGTAAAACATGCATCGAGGGGAAGGGTTAACATATTCTGTCTGGAATAAACAGCAACACGTAGGTATTTTTCAAGCATTTGCCAGTAGGCTGGTGACCATTTCTTAAGCCCGTGATAATGTGCGATATTATCAAAACTAAACCAGTTCACATATTGATGGGTGTCTTTCCCTGCTTTGGGAACAGTAACGGGATAAGTATCCACAGCGAATTCCAGAGTAATGAATGCATCTCCATGGGCTATCATAAATACCCAATGCTGTTGGCTGACTTCCTTACAATATTCTACAATGGCCTTAAAATTAATGCCGCATGTTGTCATGGTCGGCATAAGGATGTTGTAGATAGGTTCTAGTGCTTCATAGACCATAAAAGGCGCTCTTCGAATAACGTTCTCATTATAATCATTTTTAAGATATTCACTTCGTTGTTTAGCACCTGTATTGACTTCAACAGGTACGGGAATCATGTTAAAGAGCTTATATCCGGTATGGTCACCATGGACAGTTATGGTAACTGGAATACCTGGGGTTATGCCACTCATAAGTAGATTGACGCCAGCATAAGTACCATTTGCACAAGCAACTCGGTAAGTTTCGTGACCTTCCTTAACAGGTGTATCAGGATAACAAGAGTCTAATTCATCAAATAATCTTACTTGAAATGTATTTAGCATAAGACAGCATCCTTTCGTCGTTGTATTAATGTTATTGTAGGTGAAAATATAGACCTTGTAAATAGGTGTATTTTCAACCAAACAGAATAGAATCACTATATAGGGATGGCACAAGTACCCTATGCCATATTTTATGGATATGCAGTATTTTATTGTTCTTTATGGTATACATAAATGTGATATTTAGCGAAGAGTTAGGCTAAGATAAGGCGGTATTCTTATAGAATAGGATCGTTGTGGAAGACGGTAGCTACAAAGGGTAGTGCGTAAGAAATTGATACATACTAAAGCAAAGGAGTTGTGGCATAGATTATTTATTAAGAAATTAGGCAACGAGTATTACCTTTCTATACGTATTGACTAATGTGTTTATACGTTCTTTAAAATACACCCCGTATATTAAATAGGGAATACTTTAAATATTTAAAATTTTCTTGTTGGATATGTTAATTTATAGTATAATACCTAAGAAGGGAGATGCTATAATAAGTGAAACATAAATATTTAATTTTATCCATATTTCTATTATTTATCATAGCTTTAATAAGTTATAAGCTAATAATATCTAAAGATAGCACAGCCAAAGTTGTTTTGGTAAATGAAAATAATCAAATAGATAATTTAAAGGAGTTCGCAGTTAATTACTTTGAAGATTTGCAGCGATTAGGATTGGATTATTTTGAACAAGGTCAACTAAAAAAAAGACTCAATGATTGATTTTGCAATTCATTATAATCTTATGTATAACCAAGAACTATCGGTTACTGATCATAATTATATGAAAGCTGAGATCGTGAATAACACAATACTATCGTTCTTCAATATTCATAAAATTGATTTTGAGTCAATGGACTATACTAACAAGCCCATTAAATACAAAAATACTCAGTATTATAAGTTCCCACATAATTACTATGAAACACCTATACTAAACATAAGTAGCTTCGTCACGAAAGTTAATTATATTGATGGAGATATCTATGATATTTATTTAACTGATTATGTTATTTTTCCAGATAATCAAGAATTTGTTTTTGCCAATATAAAAAGCAGTATAAAGTATAATGATAAGAAAGGTATATATCAACTTATTGAATATAAAGAAATAGAGAAAATAGAAGGCTGGAGATAAAAAAGTGACATGTTAGAAAGCATTGGGAATATGCTCTATTTGTATGCAAATATATAACAAACCTGACGTGTTTCTACAAGTACCTTGGCATCTCCTGTATTGAACCATCAGCATTTACTAGATTAGTATAATGAAAACATTATATGATATTTATTAAAATACACATAAAAAATATGTGAAAGACCACCTAAGGAATTATATTTCCCATAAGTGGTCTTTCATTGGTTAAGAAACCATAATAATCAGTAAATTACAATAGCCCCTTTTTATCAGATATTATGGTCTTTCACCAGCTTGAAGTTCATCTGTTGATAATCCAAATGTCATTTCAATATGTGGGCGGTCTTTCCTTTTCCAACGACCTCCCCATTCAAAACCACACCTTTCACCAATTTCACCTACTGTTGTAAAAGTGCTAAGTGGGCTCCATAAAGTATTACCATTTTCATCTACAGGTACAAAATCAATTGCTAAACCATAATTATGGTAAGATTCACCTGCTTTAGCGTATGTTACTATATTCCCTGGAGTAGTTCTTCCTTGATTGTATAATCGTGTTTGCTCTTCGTTTGAGCGAAAACCACAGGTAATAAGAATATCAATACCTTGTTCTAAAGCTTTAGCTACAACTGATCTAGCTGCGGATCTAATAGTACTGTTGTAAAGTGTATTGATTGCTTTTTCATTTCTTGATTCATAGTAGTTTTTAGATGGAGATGGTGGTTGACTCTCAAATAGTTTTATACGAGTAACATAATCAACAATTCCATTACTTGTAAGACCTTTACTCGTTTGAAAATTCCTAACGGCACGTTTTGTGCCTGAACCAAAATAACCGTCAGGTGTTCCACAGTTAAAACCAACCTTATTAAGTTGTGATTGAATTGTTTTAACCTCATCTTTTAACTTAGACCATGTGTATGTACCTACTTCACCATCTACTACAAGTCCATAACCACTTTGAAAAGACTTAACAGCTTTTTCAGTACTTTTCCCAAAGTATCCATCCTCTTCGCCAGCATTATAACCTAGTCCATTTAGAATCCTTTGCAAATCCTTTACATCCGAACCATACATTGGTGGATTTTTTAATAATAAAACTCTTGCCATAATAAATTACTCCTTTACTAAATATTTTTTGTGGTCCCACACCTATTAAAGAGAATGGGTGACATGATTTGTAAACTAGTTATTTTGAAATAATAAAATTTTTTATTTCTTGTATGTCTTCTTGTAGTTCCTTCACAATGTAAAGTTGTTCTGTGAGCTTTATGACAATTTCTTGATATTTATTTTCTCTTTCATTTTGTTTTATATCTCTTTTTTCTTGAGATCTCAAAACATAAAATATCAAGAAAACTGCAATAATAGCCCATATTCCTTGCGTTGCGGCTATTTTTAGTACTTCACTTTCTATTTTTATCACCACCTAATGTTTGATTTAAGCTAATTAGAGCTTTTTTTCCTTGTTTTATGTACAGCTTGTCTTGAAATAAGTTCCTTTTTTTTACTTATTTCTGAATCTGAATAACCCAAAATATAGCGATAGTATATTATGTATCTCTCTCTTTCTTCTAATAAATCTAAGGCGTTACGTAGATCAAGTGATAGCTCATCGACTTTTTTCATGACTTTTAAAAAGTTCCATTTGATCATTTAAGAATATACTATGCTTGTAAGATGCTAAATTTTTAGATAACTTAATGTAATTATTTTTGACTGATGTCTTAATATAATTAAGCTCTTTAGCTTCTGTCATAAGAGGCATTTGTTTAATTGTAACAATGAAATGTTCGGTTAGATCATTCTTTGCATCTTCGTAATTCAGCATTCTTGAATATTTGTTTATCAAAGGATTAAACCTTTCAACAAGTTCTAAAAGACTCTTTTTGTCATTCTTCTTACTTTTTTCTATTAGTTTCGATATTTTTTCCTCCATAGTTATTCACCCCTCGCAAAGAACAATAGAGAAATTAAATATAAATTTGTAAACTAATATACAAAAAGATAAAAAAAAGCATAATATTTATATATATATTTAAAGAATATTAAATAATAGTTAGATAATATCAATATTTTAAACAATATACCACTTCATAAATAAGATTATTATTATTTGTATATATCATCATTTATGAGATTTTATCAAAAAAAGAGCATACGATATAAAGGGTGTACAATGGGCTAATACTTCTAATAGGAATCTAATTGAACTTTAAATCATTATTATTGAGATTATTAGAAATGACATGTATAATGCTAATTATGACAAAAGATAATACGGATTTTTAGATAAAGTGAGTGATTTGAAATGGTATTTTTAGCAACAACGGCCTTGATTATAGGTTGTTTTAGTATTGTGTATTTGATTTATTTAATGATTTTTGGAGGGGGAGCAGGATTTTCTATTTTCTGGTTATTATTAAGTATCATGTCTTTTGCATCTTTTATGATCTTTAAACATTATGCTTATGTAAAAACGGTTGTTCCTAAGATCATTAGGTATCCAGTTTTTATTTTAGGAATTGCTGTTATTATCTTATTTATGATTGTTGAAGGATTGATTATCCGAGATAGTTTTAATAAGAAGGTGTATCCAGATACAGACTATGTAGTTGTATTGGGAGCTGGTATAAGAGGTACACAGCTATCGTTGACCTTGTGGAGACGACTGAATGTTGCCTACGACTATTTAATGGAACATCCAGAAAGTAAGGCTATTTTATCTGGTGGCCAAGGTCCTGGAGAAGATATTACAGAAGCAGAAGCCATGAAAAGATACTTAAAAAATAAAGGCATTGATGAAGACAGGCTTCTAATGGAACAACGGTCCACCAGTACCCAAGAGAACATCGCATACAGTTTTGAAATGATGGACAAAGATATCGTTAATCCATCCATTACGGTTGTAACCAGTAATTTTCATGTGTACCGTGCAAAACAAATAGCAAAGCAATATGGTAAAAAAAAGTAGAAGGTATATCTTCCGATACGTTTATACCACTTGTACCCAATTATTATATAAGAGAATTTTTTGCTGTGGTAAAAGATGTCATCTTATAAAGGAAAGGTATAGTTGGCGTATGATGATTTGATATATAAGCACATTTAGGGGCTGTCTCATTTGATGAGGCAGCCCCTTACTTTGTGTGATTAGTATGGTCATGACAAGATAACTAAAAATCATCATAATTGACAAATGATTATAAATCATATAAAATTTTATAAAAGATTAAGACAATGTATGATGACTATATGAAAGGTCTTATATGCAAATTATATAAAAGGTAGGGATATGATGAAAAAGAAATATATTATAATGATTAATATTGCTATATTATGTTTTGTATTTTTTCTCTCATTTATATTATCGGGGAATCAAAAGAAAGTTACTGTACAAAGTATCGCAGATATACCTAAGAAAGTAAAGATAAGATTTTCAAGTAGTTGGGGGGGGCTATGATACAAAAGCTACCAAGATACAAGAAGTATTAAATAGTTTCGAAAAGAAACAAGCGAATACGGATATTATTAATGAATCAATGAGTGGGGAAGAATTCTTATTTACACTAAAAAACAGATTTTGCCTCTGGTAATGATCCAGATGTTTTTGGACTATGGCCAGGTTCAGATTTTAAATTATTGGTAGAGAATGGAAAGGTTGCTGATCTAACAGAGGTTATCATGAATGATTCCCAGTGGTATGAGCAATTTGGAAAAGATGCTTGGAAATATGTGACAATAGATGATAGAATCTATGGACTGCCATTTGAAATTATTTATGAAGGATTATTTATTAATACCAGTTTATTTACGCAATATAAGATAAAAGTACCCACAACATTTGATGAGTTATTACATGCTGTACGCGTATTAAAAAGCAATAATATTATTCCTATTGCCTACAATAATTCACCAGAGGGAAGTTACATTTATCAAAATATTGTGATGAAATTAGGGGGGAAGGAAGACACTGAAAATCCATATTATCCTGATGGAACCATAAAGCAATGTTACATAGATGCTATGTACTACATGAAGACATTATATGACGCAGGAGCTTTCCCAGATGATGCATTAATTATGAATGATAAAACAAGAAATGATTTATTCATTAATAAAGAAGCGGCTATGATTGTACAAGGAGCTTGGTTTGTTGGGGATAAAGGATTAAGTCCCTATGATACAACCGTTAATATTGTATCATTCCCAAGTATTGATGGGGGTAAAGCAGATGAGAGTGCTATTATATATGGCTGTGGAAATGGCATCTTCCATATGAGTCAGAAAGCTTGGGAAGATGATGAAAAAAGGGAAATAAGCCTTCTTTTATTAAGAGAATTGACATCAGTAGAGACTGTCAAAAAACTTACGGATAATTCTAGCATAATTAGTAACATATATTTACCGGATGATATTAATTATACCATATCAAAGTTGTATCAAAATGGAATAGATTTAGTGAATGAAGCCAAAGAACTAGTTGGTCCTCCAGATAGTTTCATCGATAGGGGAATCTGGGAAAATGTAATCGTTAAACAATTACCTAGAGTATTAGAGGGGGGATTGTTACCTGAAGATGTTTTCGAAATGGTTAAGAAAAAAAAATAGTTCAAGTAATAGATAGGTTATGAAAATGAGCAAATAGATATGGGGGGGGACAAGTATGGGGTTATTCAATAAAGTGACTCGATTCTATAAACGTATATCCATAAAACAGAAATTATTATTATTATTTTGTGTACAAATTATTATCCCGTTGTTTTTTTATGGGATCTATGTTATACCGAAAAGCAGAGGTTATCATCCAGAATAAGTCCATTACTTATACCAGTGATATATTGAAAATGATTGAATTAAGGCTGGATGATTTTTCCAAAAATATTATGGCTTTGTCTCAGGATATTCTTTATGACCAGGCCGTATATAATATACTGACTAATCCTATGAAAGATGATAAGTTTGTATATTATAGTAAGATGGAAGAGGTAACCAATGTATTAAGAAAAGCATGTTTGTCAAGGGAAGAGATACAATCCATTGCGCTCATATCAGAAAACAAGGATTTTTTACTCATATGATTCAAATAGTGGTAGAGTGATTATTAAAGAGCTTGTACCTTATAAGGATATGGTAACGAAAGCAAGAGAAATGGCAGGGCAGCCCCTGTGGTATCTTGAAAAAGATAAAAAAGGCATTGTACAAAATGTATATCTAACAAAAGTCATTTATGATATTGCAGAATTTAATGAAATAGGGTTAATGACCGTCTTGATTAAAAAAGAATTTCTAGAATCCGTCTATCGTGAGCTATCTACAGAATCTATGCATAATATTGCTATCATTTCCGAGAATAATGAATGGATTGTTGGTCGTGATCGACAATCAAATGCCATGTTAAAGCAATTCGCTGAAATGGAAATTACATCAGAAAACGATTATAAAATTGATAATAGAAACAATATGTTGGTATCCTATATTCAATTAGAAAATCCAAAATGGAAAGTAGTCACACATATATCATTAAAAAAAATTGAACAGAGATATGGTTGATTTTCGTTTGTGGTTAATTATATTAATGATTGCAACGTTGACCATTATGTCTATGTTTAGTATTTTGATGGCTATCGATATTATTAATCCAATTAATAAATTGGTAAAAAGCATCAAGAAAGTACAAGAAGATAAAGTGTATGAAGAAATTGCAGTGGATCGTATGGATGAATTAGGGTACCTTAGTAATTGTTTTAATAAAATGTCTCTTGAGATAGATATACTGGTGAATAAAGTCTATAAAGAACAATTGACGCGAAGAGAAGCTGAATTAAAAGCCTTGCAAGCGCAAATTAATCCTCACTTCTTATTCAATACGTTAGAGTCTATCAACTGGATGGCAATGCTTAATGAGGCACCTCAGATTAGTGAGATGGTAACGTCCTTGTCCTCGTTAATTGAAGCGAGTATAGGTAAAGGAAATCCACTCATATCCATTAAAGAAGAGTTAAGGTATGTGGACAGTTATATACTCATTATGAAAAAAAATCGATATGGCGAACGGCTTATTTATAATAAAGACGTGGATGATGAAATTAATATTCAAGTACCAAGATTAGTATTGCAACCAATTGTTGAGAATGCCATCTATCATGGTATTGGTAAAAAATAGAAAAATAGGACAAGTAGATCTACGTATAAACAGGGATCATAATAATGTTTATATTGAAATTACGGATAATGGAAGAGGGCTTTCCAAAGAAGAAGTGGATGGTTTAAATAGAAAATTTAAACAGGGATGTGACAATTATTTATTAAGTAAAGACAAAACAGGCATTGGACTTGAAAATGTAAATAGACGAATTAAACTTTTTTATGGACAAACATATGGCATTAAAATTGAAAGTGACCATGGACATTTTACAAAAGTGATTCTAACGATTCCTATGAATATATTAGAAAAAGGAGATGAATAATATGTTTAATGTATTAATCGTTGATGATGAGCCCTATATAAGAAAGGGATTAATTAATATTATTGATTGGAAAAAGTTACAATGTCAGATATGCGGAGAAGCATGTGATGGTGTTGATGGATTAGAAAAGATTGAAAGCTTGAGACCTGATATTGTGTTTGTGGATATTAATATGCCTGAAATTGATGGGTTAAGTATGATTAGTAAAGTAAAACATTTGGTTCCTCATACGAAGTTTATCTTATTAACAGGCTATAGAGATTTCTCCTATTTACAAGAAGCAATCAAATTAGGCGCTTTTGATTATATATTAAAACCATCGAAAATAGAAGAAATATGCGAAGTTGTCAAACGTGCCGTTTTAGAATTGAAATATCAATCCGATGAAAAAGAAGAGTTGAACAAGATTAAAGAGAGTTATGAGAATAGCAAGCCTATACTCAAACAAAAATTATTATACGATATCATTTTTTAATATTAGTACAAATGATAGTGAAAATCAGCAAGAACTGAATATGTATGGCATAGAAATAGACGAATTTGTGATGATGGTTGTAGAAATAGATGAAGAACTAGAAGATTATGAACCCTATCAGAGACAGTTGTATCAATTTGGTCTCATGAATACCATAGAAGAAATGTTCCAAGGAGAATTTGATGTGGAAAAAATTGCTATCAATAGTAAGGAGTTAGCATTTATTATACAAACCAATAACAATAGCTTATCCATTGAAAACATACATAAAAAAGTAAGCAATATTCAACAACTTGTTAAAAATTGTTTTAACTTTACCATAACCGTTGCCATTAGTAAAATAGGTGTCGGCATAAATGCATTGCCAGAGAAAATGAATGAATGTGAAGAAGGGCTTTCTTATAAATTCTATCTAGGTGAAAACTCCATTATTATCTATGAAGATCTTGCAACGTTTTATAAAACAAAAGATGATTCGTTGTTAGAAGTATATAAAAACAATTTAGTTAAAGCCATAAAAAAAACGGGAAATAATAAAAAATGTCGCCGAGGTTCTAGAGCAAATAAAGGTGAAAATATTTGAAGAAAAAAAAATTCGAACCTGAGATGATTAAAACATTTTGCTGGAATGTGATCTATGCTATTAATAATATCCGCTTATCCATAAAAGCCATTGAAGATAAAAAATAAGAGTATCATTAAAGACATTTCGAGTTTATACCGATTAGTGGAGCAGAGTAAAAAAAACATTAATGAGTTACATAACTTATTAGTGGATGCCTCCAATAATGTGGTGTGTCGTATTAATCGGTATAATAAAGACAATATACAATCCATGTTAAATAAAGCCATTGAATACATTAATGATAATTATCAGCGAAGCATTACCTTAAATGAATTAGCAGAATATACATATGTGAGCACATACTATATAAGTCGGATTTTTAAGAAAGAAATCGGAAAAAAACTTTGTGGATTATCTTAATGAGATTAGAATAAATAAAGCAAAAGTGTTATTGAAAAATAACACCTATAAAACCTATGAAGTAGCTGAATTAGTAGGCATACAAGATCCTCATTATTTTTCCAAACTATTTAAAAAAAATACACAAACATGACTCCAACAGACTATAGGGTACAAGGCTCTGTTGAAGAATGAAAAGTGTCATCTTGCCAACTTTAGTGATTACTGGATCTCTTATCTTATTAGATAAGAGATTTTTTTGCTATAAAATAAAATGTGGATTATATTGTTGTAATATTTTGTATGGTCAAAAGAACGACATATTAAATAAAAAAAACAAATTTATCTATTTTAAATATTAGGCAATAGTACTAGTATAAATGTTGAGGAGTCGTTAAAGCGACCCAAACGAGATTAGAGGCTGAAAGGCGGGAAAAGATGAAAAAAAGGGGAAAACTTATAACTTTTCTAAAGTACTTAAAAGATAAAAAAGTACTATTTATTATGTTGATACCAGGTTTAATTGTAATGATAGTGAATAGCTATATGCCCATGTTTGGTATCATATTAGCATTTAAGAAACTTGATAATTATGGCAATATATTTGGAGGAAAATGGATATGGTTTGATAACTTCAAATATTTATTCGGTTCAAGTCAAGCCTATTACATAACCAGAAATACGCTTTTATATAATATTGTATTCATATTAATTGGTAGTACAATAGCAGTTGTATTAGCCATTGCACTGAGTGAGATATTAAACAGGAAGCTAGCTAAGTTTTACCAAAGCGTATTCTTTTTGCCCTATTTCCTATCATGGGTTGTCGTAAGTTATTTAGTATTTTCACTTCTAAGTTCCGATATGGGCGCTCTAAATAATATGCTAAAAAGCGTTGGAATAGAACCAATTAATTGGTATGTTTCTCCTGAATTCTGGCCAGGGATACTTATTTCTGTTAACACTTGGAAATGGACTGGATACGATTGCGTCATATACTTGGCTGCCATCGTGGGTATTGATAAATCATATTATGAAGCAGCTGCAGTTGATGGTGCGAGTCGATTCCAACAAATAAGAAAAATTACCATACCTATGCTAGTACCTTTAGTTATTATTATGACACTGATGAAAATTGGACGAATTTTTTTTACACGGATATGGGATTATTTTATACAGTTCCTAGAAATATGGGGATATTATATAAAGCCACGAGTACAATTGATACCTATGTTTATCGTGCTTTATCCCAGACTGGTGATTTAGGAATGGCAGCAGCTGCTGGGTTCTATCAGGCTGTATTAGGATTCATCCTTGTTATGACATTTAATAGTATTGTTAAAAGAATTGATAAGGAAAGTGCATTATTCTAGGAGGGAGATGATAAGATGAAAAAACAACTTGCCAGTGCAACTCAGATATCAAAGCGAGCAAATATTATGCTAAATATATTGATGTTACTGCTCACTGTTGCATGTATTTATCCATTACTATTAGTTTTTGCAGTGTCTATTACAGATGAATCGGTGATTCGAACTGCTGGCTATACGTTGATTCCACAAAAGGTCACCCTTAACGCATATGCTTATATTTTTAAAGATGCTACAGTTATTTTGAGAGCCTATGGTGTTTCAATATTTGTTACCGTAGTAGGAAGCATACTCAGTTTAATTATTATTTCCATGTATGCGTACCCTCTTTCAAGACAAGATTTTAAATACAAAAGCTTTTTTACCTTCATTGTATTTTTTACCATGTTATTTAATGGGGGACTCGTTCCATTCTATATGGTATATACCAACGTACTGCACTTAAAAAATACGTTGTTTGCAATGATTTTAATGTGGCTATTTACACCTTTTTATGTACTGATCATGAGAACCTTTTATACAACAACCATTCCTCATTCTGTAATGGAATCAGCAAGGATTGACGGAGCTGGAGAATTTAGAATTTATGTTCGCATTGTTTTGCCGCTAGCAAAACCTGCATTGGCAACCATTGCGTTATTCAATATATTGTTTTATTGGAATGATTGGTATTCACCACTCTTATTTATTACAGATGAGAAGCTATATAATTTACAATATTTAATGTATCGTATAGAAAATAATATTAGCTTTATCACACAAAATGCAAGTTCCATGTCAAATACATCCGATGCACTGAAGAACATACCAGCTCAAACAGCTCGTATGGCCATGGCAATTATCGCAATAGGACCAATTATGCTAGCTTATCCGTTTTTCCAACGCTATTTTGTAAAAGGATTAACTGTAGGCGCAGTAAAAGGATAATAGGTTTTAAATAAAATCAAGGGGGGGGCAATAAAAGATGAAGAAAGCAAGACAAATAGTAGCACTAGTAATGATGGTAACCATGTTAATGGCCATCATGATGACAGGATGTGGTAAAAAAAACGGAGACGAATAATCCTACACCTGAAGGATCAACTAATGAGACAAACGATGATACACAAGATGGCACATCTGAAGAACCACCTAGCTCAGACTTAGAACATGTTACTCTAACATGGTATTTCATTGGTAATGGACAACAAGAAGATGTAGCAAAAATTGAAGACAAAGTTAACGAATATATCAAAGATAAAATCAATGCAAGTATTAAATTGCAATGTTTTGACTGGGGAAGCTATGACCAAAAGATGAGAACCATGATTGCTGGTACTGAAAAATTTGATATTTGTTTTACATCATCATGGACAAATAACTATTTCCAACAAGCTGCTAGAGGTGCATTTATACCTCTTAATGATCACTTTGATAAGTATTTACCTAAGACAATTGAGCAATTAGGTGACGAATTTATCAAAGGATCCCAAATCGAAGGCATCAATTATGCTATACCAGCGAATAAAGAAAAAGCACATCAATGGGGATTTATTCTTAGAAAAGATATGGTAGAGAAATATAATATGGATATTTCCAAAAATTAAAAAAACTTGAAGATATCGAACCATTCCTTAAAATAATAAAAGAAAACGAGCCTGACATGTATTTAGAAGCATTGAATGGAGAATCACCATTTAAACTATTAGATTTTGACCGTATTGGTGATGATAAGTATCCAGGCGTTGTATGGAATGATTCTAAAGATATGAAGGTTTTCAATGAGTTTGCAGCCGAAGAGACAATGGCATTATTTAAGACCATGCATAAATTCTATGAAGCAGGATATATTCGTGAAGATGCAGCTACGATTAGAGACTATATGGCTGATGAAAAAGCTGGAAAGATCTTTGCAGCTGTCAAATCATTAAAACCTGGTAAAGATGCCGAAATGACAAATTCAACAGGTCATCCATGGATTCAAGTAGAAATTACAACACCAATTATCTCCAATAGAGATACAACAGGTTCCATGCAAGCTGTCTCAAGAACGTCAAAGAATCCAGAAAGAGCTTTAATGTTCTTAGAATTATTCAACACAGATCCTTATTTAAATAACCTTATTAACTTTGGTATTGAAGGTGAACATTACACGAAAGTTTCAGAAAATATGATTGAAACAACAGATAGTACAGAAAAATATGCACCTGGTACAGGATGGATGTTTGGTAATCAATTTATTAATTACCTCTTATCAAACGAAGATCCTGAGAAATGGGAAAAATTCCAAGGATTTAATGATCAAGCAAGCGGAACAAAAACACTTGGTTTCATGTTTAATGCAGATAGCATAAAAAACTGAAATTGCACAATGTAATAATGTATGGGATGAGTATGTTCCTGCTTTAGAAACGGGTACTGTTGATCCAGAAGAATATTTACCAATGTTACTTCAAGGATTTAAAGATGCTGGAATTGAAAAAAAATTATCGAGGAAAAACAAAAAAAACAATTAGATGCATGGTTAGGAAAATAAAAGCATAAGGTTGTTGAGTATACGGGGGCTGTTTCATAAAAGCAATATTGTAGGTTAGAAGTTTTTATAAAATATAAGAGGTTAAGCTTTTCACATCTCTAAACGTTCGGGTTAGAGGGGGCGTGCTTCGCCGTTCATGGTTACGCTTATACTTAACCTCATATATTTTACTACGATATTGATGTGCTTTTATGAGACAGTCCCTTCATTATATAAAAAGGTACAGATTTTAATAGTTGGGTATATAATTGATTTTCGCTCATGTCGTTAAAAAAAAGGACTAGAAAATGAATAGAAGGAGGATTTACATGAAATTCGGGTACTTTGATGATAAAAATAAAGAATATGTCATAACAACACCACAAACACCTTATCCTTGGATTAATTACCTTGGAAACAACGAATTTTTCAGTTTAATATCTAATACTGCAGGTGGTTACTGTTTCTACAAAGATGCCAAATTAAGAAGAATATTAAGATATCGATATAATAATATGCCTATGGATACGAATGGTCGATACTTTTATATAAAAGATGAAGAAGATTATTGGACACCAGGATGGATGCCTGTAAAAAAGGAACTGGACGCATATGAGTGTCGTCATGGATTAGGGTATACAAAAAATAAAAAGCAGTCGTAACAATGTTAAAGCAGACATTACGTATTTTGTACCACTCCATTTTAATGGAGAAGTACATCGGGTACAGCTAACAAATGAGAGTTCAAGTTCCAAGGAACTAACGATTTTCTCTTATCTTGAATTCTGTCTATGGGATGCTCAGGACGATATGACAAATTTTCAGCGGAATCTAAGCACTGGGGAAGTAGAAGTAGAAGAGTCTACGATTTATCATAAAACTGAATACCGAGAGAGAAGGAATCATTATGCCTTTTACGGTGTTAATCATCCTTGTGATGGGTTTGATACTGATCGAGAAAGCTTCGTAGGCTTATATAATGGATTAGAAGCCCCTAATGTAGTAAAAGAGGGCGCATCAACAAATTCTATGTCTCATGGTTGGTCACCAATTGCTTCACACCAAGTTAACGTGGTGTTGCAACCAAAGGAGACAAAAGAATTAATTTTTGTATTAGGCTATGTAGAAAACCATAAAGAAGACAAGTGGGCAAGCAAGGGCATAATTAATAAAATAAAAGCAAAGCGTATGATGAAACAAATGGGCACAAGTGATGATGTCAATCAAGCATTAGTGGATTTAGAAAACTATTGGGATGACCTATTATCAAATTTCCAAATTACCAGCCATGATGCTAAGTTAGACAGAATGGTTAATATATGGAATCAATATCAATGTATGGTTACATTTAATATGTCACGAAGTGCATCCTACTTTGAATCGGGTATAGGAAGAGGCATGGGTTTTAGAGATTCTAATCAAGATATATTAGGCTTCGTCCATCAAATTCCGGAGCGTGCCAGGGAACGAATCCTTGATATTGCCTCCACTCAATTTAAGGATGGGAGTGCTTATCACCAATACCAACCCCTCACAAAACAAGGAAATAATGATATTGGGGGAGGGTTTAATGATGACCCACTGTGGTTAATATTAGCTGTATCTGCCTATATAAAAGAAACAGGTGATAGGCAAATATTAGAGGAACAAGTGCCCTATGACTGTAACCCTCAGGATGTAGGCAGTTTGTATAATCATATCAAGAGTTCATTCTACCATGTAATAAATAATCTAGGACCTCATGGATTACCCCTTATAGGTAGAGCAGATTGGAATGATTGTTTGAACCTTAATTGTTTCTCAAAGGAACCAGGTGAATCCTTTCAAATATATGGCGACCCAGATGGCAGAGTGGCAGAATCTATCTTTATAGCAGGTATGTTTGTTTATATTGGTAAAGAGTTTGTGAAAATATGCCGTATGATGGGTAAGAAAGAGGAAGCTATAAAAGGAAAAGAGCATATAAATAAGATGTATGACACCATTATGGATAAAGGATATGATGGAAATTGGTTTATTAGGGCTTATGATGCATTTGGTGAAAAAATTGGTAGCCATAGCAACAAAGAAGGGCAGATATACATAGAACCTCAAGGCTTCTGTGTTATGGCTGGAATAGGTGTAAAAGAAGGATTAGCTAAGAAAGCTTTAGATGCTGTAAAAGAAAAGCTGGATAGCCAATATGGCATTGTTTTACATCAACCAGCCTATACTACCTATCACGATAATATAGGAGAAATATCCAGCTACCCTCCAGGATATAAAGAGAATGCAGGTATATTTTGCCATAATAATCCTTGGATTGCATGTGCTGAAACAGTGCTGAATCGTGGTAATCGAGCATTCGAAATCTATAGAAAAATAACCCCAGCCTACTTAGAGGATATCAGTGAGATACACAAGACAGAGCCTTATGTGTACTCACAAATGATAGCTGGCAAGGATGCACCTACACATGGAGAGGCTAAAATTCATGGTTAACAGGGACGGCAGCATGGAATTTTATCACCATTACCCAATGGATACTTGGTATCAAACCTGATTTTAATGGTCTAACCATTGATCCTTGTATTCCTAAGGAGTGGGATGGTTATAAAGTTATAAGAAAATATAGAAATAATACCTATAATATAGCAATAGAAAATCCACAACATGTATCAAAAGGTGTAAAAGAAGTATGTGTCGATGGGCATATTATTGTTGGTAACACATTACCTGCAAGCGGTACAGGGCATACATACCAAGTAAAGGTCATCATGGGTTATTAGATATAAGTAATTCTATGGGGATGTAAGTAGCGCATTCAACTTATGAATGACCGCCTAGTGGATTTTAAAATAGCTTTAAATGAACATTAATCGACTAACTTAACAATAAGATTAGCCATAACACGTTTTTCTTCAGAAGAACCTTGATCCCACAATTCTTTTATGACACGATGCTCTCGGCTGTTAGGGTCAACATTATTGGATAAAAAATCACCTACCACTGTAGCAATACTTGTTATTGTATGGTCTTCCATACCAAGATCTTTGCCAGTATTAACAGCAGTATGAAGGGTTTTCTTCCAATTTTCATAATCATTCATTGCATGTATATTCAGTTCCATAACACAACCTCCTTTGACCATAATATCTTATTTTTTCCAGAGGTTGCATTTATTATTCGGTAGAATGAGGGTTCAATATTTGAACAGGTTGTATTATAGTTTTTTTACAGAAAGCTCTTCAATAAAATGGGTTTTTAAACGTAAAGTAGTAGGGAAATTATCAAAATCTTTTTTTTAGTCGTTTTAGCATTAATGTAGCAACCCTAGAACCTATTTCCTTGGTAGGCTGTACAATAATTGAAAGCGGTTGTTGTACCACATCGGATAAGCCAAGATTGTCAAAGCCCATAACGGATATATCTTCAGGTATGGATAGATGTCGTTCATTAATGGCTTTGATCATACCTAAAGTGGTATCATAATTACATGCAATAATGGCAGTTGGTGGGTCATCCATATCGAATAAATCAAGAAAAGATTTATAGCCACTCATTTTGTCAAAACCATTCATTTTAATTAATTTTTGATTCAAAAGCATATTATAATCTTGATGTACACGTTTATAACCCTCTAATCGTTCTTTTGCAATATAATTTGATTTCGTACCATTTATAAGACCTATTTTTTTGTGATTTTGTTTAAAGAGTCTTTCTACTGCATCATAGATTGCATTGACATTATCAATGAGCACATGATCACACTCAAAACCAGGAACCCCCCAATCTACTACAACCACAGGAATACCTGATTGCTGAATGGTATGTAGATAATTAGCGCTTGTTGAACTAGGGAACACAATTAAGCCATCTACCATTTTTTCAATGAGTAGTTTTGCTTTTTTATATTCTAGTTCTGGGTTATTCCAGTAATCACAAACAAATATATTATAACCATATTCAAACATTTTTTGTTCAATGCTTTTTACGATAGTTGTGGCGTACAAGCTTGTTAAATCATAAATAAGCACCCCAATAGTATGGGTTTTATTTGTCTTTAAACACCGAGCGATAGGATTCACCTTATATTTTAATTTTTCAATGGCATGGGTAATATTTTGTTTGTTACGCTCTTTTATCTCTGCTCCATTAAGGAAACGAGAAACGGTTCCAACGGATACACCAGCTTCTTTTGCAACATCTTTAATAGTAGCCATGTTATCTCCTTTTATTTAATGATATAGTCATATACAGCTATTATATACGATTATACCCATGCAATCAATAGAAGCAACATGAATAGAAAAAGGTGGCTGTTGTAAATAGAAGGGATTAAATCTTGTGAATGGAATTCTTGACAATAAAACTTGTTTTTTAATCGTAGCGTTGAGGGGAAATTATCATAGTTTCCCTTTAAGCGATTAAGCATTAAGGTGGCAACTTCTTTGCCGATTTCTTCGGTAGGTTGGACAATGATGGACAAGGGTTGTTGAACCACATCGGATAGACCAAGATTGTCAAAACCTATTACAGATAATTGTTTTGGTATATGTATCTTTCGTTCGTTGAGTCCTTTAATCATACCTAATGTTGTATCGTAATTACAGGCAATGATAGCCGTAGGTGGTATTTTCAGATCCATGAGTTGAACAAAGGCTTCATAAGCAATCTCTTGATCAAATTGCTTCATTTTAATCAAGTCATGCTCTAGTGGTATATTATAGTCTTTATGAACCCTTTTGTAACCTTTTAAACGTTCATTGGCGATATAATGATCCTCGGGACCATTAATAATACCAATTCTTCTATGGTTATGATTAATCAGCATTTCCACAGCTTGATATGTAGCATTAGTGTTATCGATTAACACATGATCACATTTAAAATCATTTAAACCCCAATTGACCATGACAACAGGAATACCACTTTCCTGAATAGCATGAAGATAGTCTACGTTATAGGAACATGGAAATACAATAAGACCATCTACCATTTTTTCAATAAGCAGATTGGCTTTTTTGATTTCAAGTTCTGGGTTATTCCAATAATCGCATACAAAAATATTGTAACCATAATCAAAAAGCTTTTGCTCAATGCTTTTAACAATTGTAGTTGCATACGTACTGGTTAAATCATAGATTAACACACCTATTGTATGTGTTTTATTTGTTTTAAGACCTCTTGCTATAGGGTTTACTCTATAATTTAATTTATTAATAGCATGGGTAATGCCTTTTTTATTTTTCTCTTTGATGTCAACACCGTTTAAATAGCGAGAGACTGTTCCCACAGAGACACCAGCTTCTCTAGCAACATCTTTTATAGTAGCCATTTTTATCACCTAATTGAATCGTTTTAATTTACTATTTTATATTATATACTATGATATTAATACTTTCAATAGATAAATCATAAGATATCAATTTTCTTATATACTGACAAAAAAGAATAAAGCAAGGTCTTGCTAATTATTAAGGCATGACCAGTTTGATGGGCAGCTTTGCTTAATTGCTATTAATGAATCGATTCATTAATTTGTTAATAATGAATACCTATTATCTATTAGTAGAATTACAGCTTAACTGTAATATAAGTTAATGTTAGGTCTATAGGAGATGGATGTGTTATATAAAAAGCACATAAAAATTTATCTTTAATCCATATAAACTAGTAAAGAAAAACAAAAAAGTTATTGACAAGGCATATATATTTATGTAAAATATAATTGAATCGATTCAATATGTCTTGTGAAGAGTGACACATATTTGATTGGAATAATGAGATTTTATTATTGCTACCTGAGAAAATAGTCTAAATAAGGTATAAAAACAGTAAATAATGGAATCGATTCAATAATGTAATGGATCTAAATAATGAGTGAGTGCGAATAATTCCATGAAGTTAGGAAAAATTAAAATATAGCATGAAGAAAGGAGAAATTATGAGAAACAACACAAAAAAGAAAAAATCAAAACTCATATGGTATTTATTTTTGACTCCTACAATTTTTGGAGTAGTTGTATTTATGTTGTACCCTGTTGTTGAATCGTTCCGTCTAAGTTTCTTTAAGAGCAATGGAACAATTGAACAATGGGTAGGATTAGGAAATTATGAATTTATATTGTCGCTAGATGTATTTGGAAAGGCTATCTATAACACTTTTTACCTTAGCTTTTTCCAATTATTAATTTGTATTCCTCTTGGTTTTATTATTGCATCCATTATTAATGAATTAAGATTTGGTCAAAATCTCTTTAAAGTTCTATTTTATATCCCCAATATAACATCAGCAGTAGCAGCAGCTATTGTGTTTCAATTTATTCTGCATCCAGATGGAGGGCTTTTGAATCATTTCCTAAGTATGGTTGGCTTACCAACATCAGTATGGTTAGCAGAACCTACCAGTGCAAGGTGGGGTGCCATCATCTTATCATCATGGCGTTTTATTGGATTCACCATTATTATTTATCTAGCCAATATGCAAGCTATTCCATTGGGATTATATGAAGCAGCGTCTATTGATGGAGCCAATAAGCTAAAAGCTTGGCGATATATTACCATACCTAACATGTGGCCTACATTCTCATTCTTAGTTGTTATGGGATGGATTGGTGGATTACAACGTTTTGCTGATGTTTATATTTTAGGAGGTCTGCAAGGAAGTCCAGCAAGGTCATTACATACATTAGTAGGATTTATATTTGAAAGAGGTTTTGGTGGATATGAATTTGGCGTTGCAGCGGCAGCATCCTATGTCTTATTTATTTTAATTTTCTTGGTCACATTTATTAATACTAAAATAACAAAGATGAAAGTATAAGGGGGGAATAATCATGCAAAATCGAATGAACAAATTACCAGTATTACATATCATAAAATGGATTGTGCTTATTTTTTTTAGCATTAATTATGGTCGTTCCCTTTATATGGATGATATCTGTAGGTTTTGAAAGATATGCAAATATTAATACACCCTTTCCACCTACTTTAATTCCAAATGACTTTTCATTTTTTAATTTTAAATTAGCTTTAGAGAATGGTTATATCTTTACAGCTTATAAGAATTCTCTAATAGTTGCTATTGGCACGGTTGCCCTTAGTGTTGGATCGGCACTTATGGCAGGTTATGCATTTTCAAAAGGTGAGTTCAGAGGAAAGAAAATATTATTCTATGCCATACTAGCAACCATGATGATACCTTTAGAAACAAGATTAATACCTATGTATAACATGATTAAGTGGTTAAATCTTAGAAATTCTTTTTGGGCCATCATATTACCGGGTATGCTCTATGGATTTGGGGTTCTGCTAAGTAAACAATTTTTTGATAAATTACCTGATAGTCTTAGAGAAGCAGCGTATATTGATGGGTCTGGTGAGGCACATACTTTCTTGAAAATATATTTACCTCTCACAGGACCCATTACCGCAACAATGTGTATTTTAGCTTTTATAGCTAACTGGAATTCTTTTGTTTGGCCACTTGTGGTTTTGAATGGTCAAGAGAGCAGAACAATACCTATTTTTTTATCGGCCTTTTCATCAGAAGCAGAAGGAGCTTATGCAGGAGCTTCAATGGCTGTAGCAACTTTAGCGGTTATTCCGGTTATCATAATATTCCTATTTTTTCAGAAGTATATTATTCGTAGTATAGCACTTAGTGGATTGAAGGGGGGAGTGATCGAAATCAAATAGATAGGGTAGGTAATAGGGTCATAAAACTAGTTTTAGAAAAGGGAGGATTTTAAATGAAATTATTTAAAGGTTTAAAAAAAATTATTGGTATTTGGTTTAATTATTTCTATGATGCTTGTAAGTTTTACGGCATGTTCCAAAAAAGAAAGTAAGGAAACGGATGATAAAGATACAACAAAATCTGCTGATAAAGAGCAGGATACAACATCTACAGATGGAGAAAAGATAGACGATAATAGTCAATTATCTGGCACTATAAAAGTACAATTAATTGGTACTTATGCTATGGAAGACAAAACAGATCTTAAAACAGGTGAAAAGCAACTAGGATTACATGTTATTAAAGAAAAATTTGAAGAATTATATCCAAATGCTACATTAGAATTTGTTATTATGGGTTGGGATAATTATGTTCAAAAAAACACAAGCGATGATTACATCTAATGAATGTGATGTCTATCAAGTACCAGCTATTGCAAGTCTTGCAGCTCAAGATCTTTTAGAGCCTTTAGCACCATACATTGAGCGTGATAATTTTGATTTAAGTATGTATATTGATGGTCAAATCGATGGGTGGAAGGCTATGGGTACAAAAGACAAAGATCTAGAAATCTACGGTGTACCTTTCCTAGGTGATACACGGGTTATCGTATATGATAAAAAAATATTTGATGAGTGGGGCGTAGAGTACCTTAGTGAAAATCCTACACCAGAAGAAATAATGGAAAAAGCTAAGAAAATGACAGGCAAAAATCCTGTTACAGGTGAAATGAATTATGGTATTAAGTTTAGAGCGGCAGATGCAGCAGATACGTCTATAAATATAGCAGAAGCTTTTGGTTCTACATGGGGTTCTGGATTTAATTGGACTGATATGAAGACAAACTTTGATTCACAAGAGATGATTGATGCAGTTACATACCTAACAGAATTATCCAAGTATGCGCCAGAAGGTATTTTAGCTAATCAAGGAGCAGAGAAGTGGATGAAACCAGGTAATAATATTGCGATCAGCCTTAGAGAGGGTCCACAATATCCTAAGCAAGCAGAGGCTGTAGGTATCTATGATCGTATGCAAGGTACACTATTATTTGTTAATCCAGAGACAAAGACGGGTGGTATGTTTGCAGGAAGTCCATTTGCTATAGGCAGTAGCAGTAGTAATAAAGATTTAGCTTGGGAATTTATGAAATTTTCTTCAAGTGACTTTTTTCAAAAATACACGTATAATGAGTTAAATAGTGTTCCCGTTATAAAATCAGCATATGATTGGGAAGAAATAAAAGCAGAGCCACAGATGAAAATTATCTTAGACTCAATGGCTAGACTTTGGACACCAAGATATCCATATAGAGCATCTCAACCACGTTATATTTTATCAGAGAATGTGGAGAAAGCTTTGTTAGGCGATTTAACCCCAGAAGAAGCATGAAGAAAGCTCAAAAAGATACAGGTGATTGGTTAGGACAACAAAAATAAAGAATCGATACTTATTGTAACTTTTTTTTATTAATGAAGTAAGAGTGCACAAGGTTGGCGTGTACTCTTACTTATTATATTATCAACCAATGGTATGATTTTAGAAGGAAGTGAATGATATGCAATATCCACTTATAACAGCCCATGCAGGATGCATGGAGACAACACCCAATACCATAGAATCTGTTGAAGCTGGCATAAGAAATGGTGCCCATATAATAGAAGTTGACCTTAGAACAACTAAAGATGGTTATTTTGTCTTATCCCATGATGATGAACTGCAAGGTATAAATGGAAAATTGAAGATTAGTCAAAATACATATTCAGAGATTAGGATTGAATATGGGGGGACTCTTGTTTCTTGAAGAAGCGCTGAAACTTATAAAAGACTGTAATAGAATGATTAATTTAGATATAAAAGATGTAACGGATTTTTCTGTTTTATATAAATTAATAAAAGAACATCAAATGATTGACAGTACAATTATTACAGGTTACCATATAGAACAAGTGCATAAAGTGAATGATATTTGTCAGGGCATAAAAACGTATATATCAGCTGATGAGGACTTTTTTGAAAAATCCTAATGTAGACTATGAAAGCTATATAAGAAAAACATGTAGTGATGCAATGAATAGTGGTTGTGCAGGTATTAATATGTATTATAGAGACTGCAGGAAAGAGTTTGTTGATTATGCTACATTAAAAGCTCTTCCTGTAAGTGTGTGGACTGTTGATCACGCAGAAGATATGAAAAAGTTTATCCAAATGGGTGTTCATTCCATAACAATCAACCAAGTTGGGCAATTAGAAAGAATCCTTTTGGATGATAAATACTAATAGAGAGGTAAAGCATGATAAATGTATAGATGTACGTTGGTAACGACGTATGTATTTACATGTGTTATGCATGCCCTATAAATGTTGAAAATGATGATGAGTATAGATAATTTTACTGACATAAAGTAACTTGATATAAATGGAAAGGAGATTATAAATGAATACGCTACATTTAACAGAAGGAACACTAACACCATCCTGTTCAAAAAGTCATATATCTTATGTGTTTAATATAGATGACAACGTCTCAAAATTAAACATTGATTTTTCGTATAATCCTAAGTTTCTAGATGATATAGAGATGTCGCAACAAATTATTAATACGTGTTTGAGTGAGTATTGTAAGGATAATGAGGCAGAATACAAAGAGAGTTGGGAAGAATATTTACCAATAAAAAATTTACTAACGCTATCCATAGATGATCCTCATGGGTTTCGAGGGGCGGCTCATCGCCATCCCAATAACCAGAAAATTACCATTAGCAAAGAAGACGCTACATCAGGATTTATACAAGGTGATATTATACCTGGTAGTTGGACCGTTACAATAAGCGTTCATGTAGTTGTAACTGAAACATGCAACTACAAATTACATATATGGGAGGGGGGAAGATAACGATGACAAAATGGATAGCATGTGAGCTACACACACATACCCAGCATAGTGATGGACAATTTACAGTCTTAGAATTAGCTCAAACAGCTAAACAATGTGGACTTGAAGGTATTGCCATTACAGACCATAATACCATGACACCTAAGCACGAAGTAAATGAAGCCATGGAAAAAAAACAGGTATCGAAATTATGAATGGATTAGAATGGACTACCTTCTATGGGCATATGGTTGTATTAGGTATGTCAAGGTACGTAGATTGGCGTAATGTAGGTATTAATGATATTCATGCTGGAATAGCCAAAGTGCACGAAGCTGGAGGAATTGCGGGTATAGCACACCCTTATCGGGTTGGAAGTCCTTTGTGTACAGGGTGTTTTTGGCAGTTTCAGGTAGATAACTGGCATGACATTGATTATATTGAAATTTGGTCAGAATTTTTTCCACCTGTAAAAGAATGTAACCAACGTGCACTCACATTATGGACAAGGTTACTTAATGAAGGTTATCATATTACAGGTACCTATGGTCTTGATTGGCATGCCCCATATCCTGAAAATGAAATGGCAGCAGCTACCTATTTACAATTTGACAAAAGTTTAGATATAAGTTTTGAAGAACAAGTTAAACAAGCTATAAAAAAGTGGAAAAGTAAGTGTATCCATGGGACCTCTTTTACTTCTATCCATAAAAAATAACGTGACTAAGAGGGAATGGGGATTGGGTGATGATATACCTCATGATAATAATCCTCAAGTAATGGATTTTAACGTAAGTATTGATTATACTGTTAGGACGGAAAAATGGAAATTAGGTCATCAACCATTGAATATAGTCTTACAAAGTAACCAAGGTATTATAAAAGAACAAGACATAATAGTTGGTGAGAAAAATATAACTTGTTCACTTAATACACAAGGCTTAAAATGGGTTAGAGCTGAGTTATATGGCTATATGAATGATGTGGAAATGATGATAGCTTTTACAAATCCCATCTATTTTAATAGTGAGATGCAATTAGACCATTCAGTAAAATTATAAGTAAAAAAAAGAAGATAAGTTCTTCGATATAAGGTAGTAAAGAGATTTGAAATTAAAGGGGCTGTCGGATAATATTTTTTTTGACAATGGCTATAAGTTTTGAAGATAGACGAGGCTTAGCTCACCGCTAAATAGCGTCTATCTTCCTTCATATTTACCTTAGAAAATGTATTTCCAACAGCCTCTTTTTTGTTACAGACTTCAAGATTTGTTTTATAAGGAAAATTAACAAGGGTTATTAATGATTAAGTGATGCTTTTTGTGGGATTTTAGCTTTAATACTCTTTCTCCAAGCCCATAACATATTTTTCATAGAGGCTGCGTTTTCAGGTAGAATAGCGGACAAGTCATGATTCTCCTCAATATCTTTTTTTTAGATTATAAAGTTCGCATTTTCCTGTTTCAAAGAACTCAATGAGTTTGTAGTCCCCCATGCGTATAGATGATCCAGGTGTACCGCCTTGATTGCCATAATGAGGATAATGCCAGTAGATGGCTTCTCGATCAATAGTTTCTTTGCCTTGAAATAGTGGTAGTAAGCTGATACCATCTTCATGTTGTTTAGGTAATAATGGTAAATGGCATGCTTCCAAGAAAGTAGGGTAATAATCTGGGCTTGTTACAGGTACCTGGCACGTACTATTGGGAGAAATCACTTCAGGCCATTTTACAAGTAAAGGCACACGCACACCACCTTCATACATCCAACCTTTTCCTTCGCTTAGGGGAGCATTACAGGTTGGTGAAGATTCAGCAGTTGCAAGACCACCATTATCGGAAGTAAAGACAATAAGCGTATTTTTTTCTAGACCTGATTCTGTCAACAGATCTATCAATCTTCCGATATTTCGATCAAGGTTTTCTATCATGCCAGCATAAGTAGCATTTGACTGTAAGAGTCTTCGAGTAATGCGTTTATCTTTTTTATGTTCACATGGAAAGGGGTTACCTATTTCAAATTCTGGGACATTGGCAATGCCCATTTTTTCTCTTTTGTTCATGTATTTATGGATATCTTCTTCTTTAGCTTCAATAGGTGTATGTACAGCATAATAACATAAGTTCAGGAAAAAGGGTTGTGTTGTATCACGATTTTTTATAAGATGAAGGGTTTCGTTTGTTAACCGGTCGGTAAGGTTTTCACCTTCTGGACCGTTTTCAAGAGTGGGGATATCATAAGGCTAAAATAGCCGTTATTGGGATGACCAAAATGACAACCGCCAATATTCACATCAAAACCATGTCTCTCTGGATAATACGCTTCTTTACCTAAGTGCCATTTACCCACATGCCAAGTTTGATAATTATTTTCTTTTAACACAGTAGCAATGCTTTTTTCTTCTAAAGGAAGATGGTCGATATACGGAGCATCAACTAATATACCACGTGCAGGATGGCAATTACCGCTATGATCAATCCAATCTGTTACACCAACATTGGCAGGATATTTACCACTCATAATACTTGCTCTTGATGGGGAGCATACTGGACATGACGCATATGCATCTGTAAATAACATGCCATGAGAGGCTAATGCATCAATATGAGGTGTTTCATAAAAAGAACTTCCATAACAACTTAAATCTTTGTACCCCATATCATCAATTAAAATGATGATAATATTAGGTTGATTCTTTTGGGACATAAAACGATCACTCCTTTTGGCATTATTTAGAACTTCATTTACCATTTATTCTATACTTTTCCCCATGCTTTAGCAATCATTTCTAATTATCTGATTAATATGCTCTAACATTGAAGCTATAGAAGTCTAAGCAATAACCTAACAAAATGAATAGCTAATATATCTTGGATAAGTGTAATAATATATGATAATGACAATCACATATATTTCATGTTGACAAACTACATAGTAATGCTATAATTATAAGCAACAGTGTTATAACACGATGATGAGAAGAGTAGAATGAGAAAGTATACAGAGAGAAAGTCCTAGGTTGAGAGACTTTTACATGGCATCATTTGAAAACTACCTCTGAGTGGCTCTAACAAAGCCCGTTGATGACGTTACAATCAGTGAAAGTGGTTTCTTTATGAACAATAAGGGTGGAACCGCGGGAAAGCATATATCTCGTCCCTTACTATGTGAACACATAGTAAGATGGCGAGTTTTTTATATGTACAAAAGTATCTCTATTAAGAATGAACGCTTATAAAAGATTCATGTTGACAAAGATTGACGCACTAAAAACTTATTTTACTAAACAAAAGAGAAAAATATGGAGGTGTTACCATGGTAAAGTGGGATAATAAGTATGTATTAGGCATTAATGAAATTGATGAGCAACACAAACATCTCTTTGAAGTGACAGCTAAGGTTGCAGAATTGACTAAAGATATCGGTGAAGGCATTGATTATTATGATGATTTTATGGAAATCTTAAAGGAACTTGTAGATTACACCATCTATCATTTTGACTTTGAAGAACAATTCATGGCGTCAAAAGGGTATGATGAAGATGCGTACCAAATTCATCAATTTGAACACAGATTGTTTGTGAAAAAACTAAAGAAGTTATCGGATATTGATTTTGATGAAAATCAATATGAGTACATTAGTAACATGCTAACATTCTTAGTGGATTGGATTATCCATCATATTCTAGATGTGGATGCCAAGTATGTTAAGTTTGCTTAAGGGGTATCCTCTAGTGAGACATAGACTGCACACGAGAAAATAGAGACATTAAGACCATACTATTACAGCGTAATGGCAAGGTCATTCAATGAATAGATGAAAGTATAATAAGAAAAGGAGACAATACCATGATTATTACATTAAAAGATGGTTCAACAAAAGAATACGACAATAACATGTCCGTTCTTGATATTGCAACAGATATCAGCGCTGGTCTTGCACGAGTTGCATGTGCTGGTGAAGTGAATGGTGAAGTAGTAGACCTTCGCCACATAATTGGTGAAGATTCAGAGCTTAATATCCTAACCTTTAGTGACGAGAAAGGTAAAGATGCTTTTCGTCATACAGTAGCTCATATTATGGCGCAAGCGGTTAAACGTTTGTTTCCAGAAGTAAAATTAGCAATTGGTCCTTCTATTCAAGATGGTTTTTACTATGATTTTGATACGGAGAAGCCTTTCTCTAATGAAGATCTTGTAGCCATTGAAAAGAGATGAAGAAGATCGTAAAAGAGAATCTTCCGATTAAACGTTTTGAATTACCAAAAGACGAAGCAATCGCCTTAATGAAAGAAAAAGGTGCAGATTACAAAGTAGAATTAATTGAAGGCTTAGAGGACGGTTCTATTATTTCTTTCTATGAGCAAGGTGAATTTGTTGACTTATGTGCAGGCCCTCACTTGATGTCTACTAAGGCATGTAAAGCTTTCAAATTATTATCCGTAGCAGGTGCTTACTGGCGTGGAGATGAAAAGAACAAGATGTTATCCAGAATCTACGGCACAGCATTTACTAAGAATGCAGATCTTACTGCACATATTGAGAAATTAGAAGATGCTAAGAAGAGAGACCATAATAAATTAGGTCGTGAACTTGAGTATTTCACTACATCAGAACTTGTAGGTAAGGGACTTCCACTGATCATGCCTAAGGGTGCAAAAGTCATTCAAACCCTTCAACGTTTTGTTGAAGATGAAGAAGAGAGTAGAGGGTATGAATTCACTAAGACACCTATGATGGCTAAGAGTGATTTATATAAGATATCAGGACATTGGGATCATTACAAGGATGGTATGTTTGTGCTTGGTGATGAGGAAACAGACGACGAGGTATTTGCACTTCGTCCAATGACTTGCCCATTCCAATACATTATTTATAAAGCAAAACAACGAAGCTATCGCGACTTACCTGTTCGTTATTCTGAGACGTCAACCTTATTCAGAAACGAATCATCAGGTGAGATGCATGGTCTTATTCGTGTAAGACAATTTACCCTTGCTGATGCCCATATTATCTGTACACCAGAGCAATTAGAGCAAGAATTCAAAGATGTTGTCGATTTGGTTAAATACGTGATGACCGCAATTGGTATTGAGGGAGATGTATGGTATCGTTTCTCTAAGTGGGATCCAGCGAAGACCGATAAGTATATTAATAACCCTGAAGCTTGGGAATCAACCCAGAACACCATGCGTGATATTCTGAATGATATTGGACTTCAATTTGAAGAGGCTGACGGTGAAGCTGCATTCTATGGTCCAAAGTTAGATGTACAGTTTAAGAATGTTCATGGTAAGGAAGATACCTTATTCACCATCCAGATTGATTTTGCTCTTGCTGAGCGTTTTGGCATGACCTATGTGGATAAGGACAACGAGAAGAAGCATCCATTCATTATTCATAGAAGTTCCATTGGATGTTATGAGCGAACCCTTGCTATGTTAATAGAAAAATATGCAGGTGCTATGCCAACGTGGATAGCTCCAATACAAGTAAAAGTATTACCAATTTCTGAGAAGTATCAAGATTATGCGACAGACGTTGTAGCCAAGTTAAAAGCAAGTGGCATTCGTGTACAGCTTGATGATCGTGCTGAGAAGATTGGTTATAAGATCCGTGAAGGACGTATGGAAAGAGTACCTTATCTCTTCATCGTAGGACAGAAAGAGGCTGAAGAAGGTCTTGTGGCAGTAAGAAGCCGAGTTCAGGGCGATGAGGGTGGATTACCACTTGATGAGGTCATCGCTCGCTTGAGAAAAGAGATTGATGAGAAAGTGATTCCTGTAACGGAGGAAAAAGAACAATAGATCACATGCTATCTTAATGTGTAGCGTATCTAGGGTTGCTTCATCATACTTTTGCTGTTTAGAAAAGTATGTGAGGCAGCCCTTTTTTAATATAAAAAATTATGAAACATTGAAAGGGGAAAGAGAAGATGAAAATTACATTGAAAGATGGTTCAGAAAAGATATATGGTGATGGGATGTCGGTGTTGGAGATAGCCGCAGATATTAGTGGGGGATTAGCTCGCGTGGCATGTGCTGGTGAGGTTAATGGTCAAGTAGTTGACCTGAGGTACGTGGTTAATGGAGATGTTGATCTTAACATATTGACCTTTAATGATGAGAAAGGGCAAGACGCTTTTAGACATACAACAGCTCATATTTTAGCTCAGGCTGTGAAGCGTTTGTACCCTGAGGCGAAGTTGGCTATTGGACCATCTATAGAGAATGGGTTTTACTATGATTTTGATATAGAAAAACCTTTTACAAATGATGACTTAGGCGTTATAGAGAAAGAAATGAAGAAGATAGTGAAAGAAAATCTTCCGATTAGACGTTTTGAGTTAGCTAAGGATGAAGCGATTACGTTAATGAAAGAAAAAGGAGCAGATTACAAGATTGAGTTGATTGATGATTTAGAAGAGGGATCAATTATTTCTTTCTACGAGCAAGGCGAATTTGTTGATTTATGCGCGGGACCTCATCTCATGTCAACGAAACCATGTAAGGCATTTAAGTTATTGTCTGTAGCAGGAGCTTATTGGCATGGTGATGAGAAGAATAAAATGTTGTCTAGAATATATGGCACATCGTTTATGAAAAAAGCAGATTTAGACACTTATTTAGAGCGTTTGGAAGAAGCGAAGAAGAGGGATCATCGTAAGTTAGGTAAGGAATTAGAGCTGTTTGCTATGTTTGACGAAGGTCCAGGTTTTCCATTCTTTTTGCCTAAGGGCATGGTTCTTCGTAATACATTAACAGATTATTGGCGTCAGGTTCATAGAAAGGCTGATTATCAGGAAATTGCTACGCCTGTTATGTTAAATAAAGATCTATGGATTCGTTCAGGGCATTGGGATCATTATCGTGAGAACATGTATACGAGTCAAGTGGATGAGCAAGATTTTGCCATTAAACCTATGAATTGTCCAGGTGGTATGCTGGTGTATCGTAATAAGATGCATTCCTATAGAGATTTACCACTGCGTGTAGGTGAGTTAGGGCTTGTACATCGTCATGAGTTATCAGGAGCATTACATGGTTTAATGCGTGTCAGGAATTTTACTCAAGATGATGCTCATATTTTCATGTTACCAGAGCAGATTAAAGATGAGATTGTTAATGTTATTGGTCTGATTGATGAAGTGTACAAGGTCTTTGGCTTTAAATACCATATGGAATTATCGACAAGACCTGATGATAGTATTGGTAGTGATGAGGATTGGGAGATGGCTACCAATTCGTTGAGAGAGGCTCTTGATGAGAATAGCTTAGACTATATTGTCAATGAAGGAGATGGAGCTTTTTATGGTCCTAAGATTGATTTCCATCTGGAGGATTGCCTTGGGAGAACTTGGCAGTGTGGTACAATACAACTTGATTTTCAATTACCAGAGCGTTTTGAGCTTGAGTACATTGGTAAAGATGGGGAGAAACATCGTCCCGTTATGATTCACCGTGTGGTTTTTGGTAGTATTGAACGTTTTATTGGTATTCTTATTGAACATTATGCAGGAGCATTCCCAACATGGTTATCACCTGTTCAAGTAAAGGTCCTGCCAATTTCTGAGAAGTATCAAGATTATGCAACAGAGGTTGTAGCCAAACTAAAGGCTAATGACATCCGGGTAGAGCTTGATGATCGTGCAGAGAAGATTGGTTATAAAATCCGTGAAGGACGTATGGAAAGAGTACCATATCTCTTTATCATAGGGCAGAAAGAGGCTGAAGAAGGTCTTGTGGCAGTTAGGAGCCGTGTTCAAGGGGATGAGGGTGGCATACTCCTTGATGAGGTGGTTGGTCGCTTGAGAAAAGAAATTGATGGGAAAATTATTAGTTAATTATATGCTTAAAATAAGGTTAACATAGTGATTCAGGATTATTGATACCCTTAATAGGTTATGTTATACTGTATAGAAGAAATTGCTTACCTAGGTGAAGGAATAGTCTGGAGGAAATATGAAGAGATCGAAACCAACCATGCAAGATATCGCCAATGCTGCTGGTGTATCAAAAGCAACCGTATCCATGGTATTAAATAAAAAGGATGACAGCATCAGCCAAGGAACCAGAGAGCGTATTTTAGCCATTGCTGATGAATTGCAATATATACCTAATTCAATAGCAAGAAGTCTAAGTACGAATAAGTCTGGTACAATCGGTATTATGTTACCGGACATTACGAACCCATTTTTCTCTCAGATCGCTCGGGCTGTTGAAGATGCAGCCAGTAAATATGACTATAATGTTATCTTTTGTAATATGGATAACGACATGGACAAAGAAGTAAAATACACGAAATTATTAGTTAGTAAGTTAGTGGATGGTGTCATCTTCGTAACAGGTGGTAGAAGTCCTGAAAGCGTGAATATATTGGAAGGTAATCAAATCCCCTTTGTTTTTGTTGATCGTAATGTGCAAGGGTTTGAACATTACTCGGGCGTCTATTGCCTCAATAAAGAAGGATCCTACGAAGGGGTTAACTATCTCTATAAAAAAAGGAAAGAGAAAGATAGCTTTTGTGACTGGAGATAAGACCTTAAGTATATCGAAATTACGTTTAGAAGGATTTATGGAAAGTGCTAAGAAGTTGGGGATATATCGTGACGATTGGGTATTTTATAGTGATTTTACCATTGAAGGCGGTCGTATGATAACAGAAAAAGTCATAAAGACATGTGACGGTATAGATACTATTTTCTATAGTAATGATCTCATGGCTATAGGTGGTATGAAGACATTGATGACAGCGGGTATCCGTATTCCTGAAGACATTGGCGTTATGGGGTATGATGATATTGCTATTTCTGGTATGATGAATCCGGCTTTAACCACGATTCACCAGCCTATATATGATATGGGTAAACAGTCTTGCCGTTTATTAATCAAACATATTAGGGGACAATTAAAAAAAGCAGAAAATCATTCGTTATGCACCAGAGATTCTAGAAAGACAATCCATATAGGGGGTTCCATTGGGACAAAGGTATGGTCTTACTAGAATAGCCGTAAACAATAAGAGGCCATCTACTGAAGAGTGTTATAAGGGTTTGTTTTACCGTCTTGTAAGGGAAGCAGGCAAGTAAAATAAACCTTATAACCATAAGTTTTTACCATAAAAAAAATAAAAAAAAGGTTGACATTCTGAGTGGTTAGCTATATAATGATATGAGGTAAACAAGTAGAAGTATCCACTTCTCACCTTAGGGCAAAAGCTACTTGGGTTCATATACGTAAGCATGATGATACATTATGCAAGTATTTTAGTGGATATTTTATATGCACTTTTTTTGTTGTATACAATCGGATATAACGATTGAAGGTTATACTGTAAATTAAAAAATTTGGAGGTGTCCTACTATTAGCGATTTAATGATTAATGAGCAAATTCGTGACAGAGAAGTACGATTAATCGATGACCAAGGTAACCAGCTGGGTATTATGTCAGCAAGAGATGCTCAAAGGCTTGCTAGAGAAAAAAAACTTAGATTTAGTTAAAATTTCTCCTAAGGCTAAACCACCAGTATGTAAAATAATCGATTATGGAAAATTCAGATATGAACAGGCTAAACGTGACAAGGAAGCTAAGAAAAAGCAGAACATCATTAGTGTAAAAGAGGTTCGTTTATCTCCTAATATTGAACAACATGACATCGATACAAAGATGAAGCATGCTAGGAAGTTCCTTGATAATGGTGATAAAGTTAAAGTTTCTGTCCGTTTTAGAGGTAGAGAATTAGCTCATACTTCAATTGGTAGAGGAATCTTGCTTAAATTTGCAGAAAGTCTTGCAGACATCGCGGATATCGAGAAGAATCCAAAGATGGAAGGCAGAAGCATGGTTATGTTTATGACGAAGAAAAAATAAATATACTTTTATACAAGGAGGAAATCATAATGCCTAAAATGAAAACACATCGTGGCGCCGCAAAGCGTTTCAAGAAGACTGGAACTGGAAAATTAAAAAGAAATAAAGCATATAAGAGACATATCTTAACAAAGAAAAACTGCTAAGAAAAAAGAGAACTCTTAGACATGCAACGATGATGGATCCATCTAACGAAAAAAGTAATGAAGAAATTATTACCTTACGTATAATATAGAAGAGCAGGAGGGAAAACCAAATGGCAAGAGTTAAAGGTGCTTTGCACACACGTAAAAGACATAAGAGAATATTAAAGTTAGCTAAAGGTTATAGAGGCGCAAAATCTAAGCAATTCAGAACTGCTAAACAAGCAGTAATGAAGTCAGGTGTTTATTCATATACAGGAAGAAAACTTAAGAAAAGAGACTTCAGAAGATTATGGATTGCAAGAATCAATGCGGCTACTAGAGTTCATGGTTTATCTTACAGCAAATTCATGTACGGTCTGAAGTTAGCTGAAGTTAATGTTAACAGAAAAATGTTAGCAGATATGGCTGTTAATGATACAGAGTCTTTCGCAGGTTTAGTAGAAACAGCAAAAGCTAAAATTCAATAGTGTATGTCAAGTGAGCTCTCCAATTAGGGGGGCTTTTTTTTGTAGAGAAGAAAAGTTCTTACTTATCTAGTCTTAATGGCTATTACCTTAGCTTGTATTGTTGCAGGTGAAGTATTAATAGGAAAAGAATAATAGACCCATAACTTGGAATAATAGTAATAGTTCAATTATGTACAAGTAGAATAAAAATTCTCTATCGAAAAAATGGTGATCTAATGAAAGAAGCAATATCAAACCGTCAAGCCATAAGTATGATAATACTATTTATAACAGGTAGTTCACTCGTGTTAGGATCAGCAAAAGAAGCAGAAAACGATATTTGGATTGCTATACTTCTTGGACTTGTAGCAACATTTTTTAATCGTATTCATGTATGGGAGAATTTTATCTAGATTCCCTGGTAAGAACTTATTTGATATTCTGATCAGTGTCTTTGGTAAATATATCGGAAGGATGATTTGTTCTATATTTATCTTTTACTCCTTTTATTTAGCAGCACTTGTATTGCTGGATTTTAGCATGTTTATAAGTATTGTAGGGTTGGAGTTTACACCTCAAATTATCGTCTCTTTCTGTGTTATTATGCTTGTAATTATAGGCGTAAAAATGGGGGTAGAGGTCCTTGGACGATGGTCAGAATTTTTTGCTAGAATTATATATCCTATCATTTTATTAATTATACCCCTCATGTTATTAATGGTTGAAGTAAATAATCTTAAGCCAGTGTTAGCAAATGGTATAAAGCCTGTGCTAACCGGAACACTAGGTGTTATCACATTACCATTTGCAGAAATTATTATTTTCATTATGATATTTAGTAGCCATTCAGTCATCAAACCTAAAAGTGTTTATAAAGTATTTTTCTTAGGTTTGCTGTTAGGAGGATTTCTTATATTTGCAACAGATGTAACAGCATATTTAGTATTAGGTGCATATGGTTATACGAGTAGCTATTTTCCTGTCTATTCGGCAGTAAGTAGAATTAGTATTGGAGATATTTTACAAAGAGTTGAAATTGTTATAGCCGTGGCATTCATGATTGGGGGATTTATACAAATATGTGCTTGCGTACTTGCATGTTGTAATGGGGTAGCTCGTGTTATGGCATTAGATGATTATCGGTTTATTGTAACTCCAATTAGTTTACTTATTTTATTAGTTTCCCTAACAACTTATGAGAGTTTGATGGAAAATATAGCTTCAATTGAAACCTTTAGGTATTTTGCAGTGTTTATGCAAATTATTCTTCCTTTTCTAATACTAATTGTTTTGGAAATTAAAATGAAGATAAGTAGGAAAAAGCAAAGAATGGGATAGGAGTTTTTGATGAATAGATGGTAATCCAATGCATTTTTGGGTTTTTTAGTTATTAAACTTGTCATATTATGTTGTAAACCTGTATTCTCTTATGCTAGAATAGTAGGGAAGGGGTAGGTGAGAGAATGTACAGTAAACACGACAAATTAACCATGTTAATTGGTGCCATTGGTCTAGTTCTTGTACTCGCCTTAGCACATAATCAAGGACAGAGTCAAGATATAGTTCGTGCACATGAATATGAGTATGATGGGGTAGAGGGTTCTATGGATACGGTGCAGGCATTTGCACATGTGGACAAACCTCTAGTCATACAAGATATACAGGTTCCTAAGGAACATCTTTCTTTGACAATAGGGGAAAAGTACCCATTAGAAGTAACTGGTATGATAACAGAAGACAAGCACATGGATCTTGGGAATCACCCTGATCTAACGTGTCATTCAAGTAATGAAGAGCTCGCTAAGGTAGATACTGGCTATATACAAATATCGGATAAGGCTATTACAGGGGATTATGTCACCATTACATGTACATATCAGAACATGAGCAAAGATATTCATATTATCATAAAACAATCCCTCATAGATACGGTTTCTATAGATAAAGAGGGTCATAAAATTATCACCAATTATACAGACATGGACGCATTGGTTAACAAAGAAAGAAGTCTTCCATGGGACTATGAACCTGAAGATTTAGTGGAACCAGATGTACCTTTTTTCATTTACAGGAGAAGATGAAAAAAAACGTTATATGCGAGAAGAAGCTGCAAAAGCATTAGAAGAGATGTTTAAGAAAGCAAAAGAGGATGGCATTCTACTAGCGGCTGCCTCTGGCTATCGTTCCTATTACCGTCAGAAATGTTTACATAACTATAAAATTAATCAAGACGGGAATAATGCAACTAAACGTATCAGCGCAGTTCCTGGTCATAGCGAACACCAAACAGGACTGGCCATGGATATAACCTGTCGAAGTGTTAATCTAAAATTGAAAGAAGCTTTTGGTGATGAACCAGAAGGTATATGGGTAAAAGAAAATGCCCATAGATTTGGTTTTATTATTCGCTATCCAAAGGGAAAAGAAGAAATTACAGGGTATAGCTATGAACCTTGGCATATAAGGTATCTAGGTGAAAAACTGGCAAAACAGGTGTACGATAGTGAACTTACATATGAGGAGTTTTTGAAAAAAGAAATAAGAGTATATCCATATGGAGATCTAAAATAGAGAAGTAACAGTCAAAGGGTTGTCTCATAAAAGCAATATTATAAGCAAAATTTACCACGCTATTAACGATAATTGCTTTTTATGAGACAGCCCTTTTCTTAAGATAAAATCAGATGAATATTACAAACTTTATTAGAAAGATATTATGTTGAATCATTACCACCTCTATTCTTATTTCCCCAATCAGCTAGTGTTTTAAGAGCTTGAATAAGGTCTTCTCCGTTTGGGGTTAGTGAATATTCAACTCGTGGTGGGATTTCCATATATTGCTTTCGATAAATGATGCCACTTGATTCCAACTCTTTTAGTGATTGTGTTAACATCATGTTGGTAATACCATGAATACGCCGCTTCAGTTCATTATATCGCATGATACTATTTTTTGCTTAGAGCCCAGATGATTGGCAATCGCCATTTTCCACCAATGATGTTCAATGCATATGTTAAGGGACAATTATCAAGATTACTTTTATATAGTGATTGGTCACTCACGATATTCCTCCTATGCTCAGTTTTAACTGCCTTAAACAGAAAATATTGCATACTTGTTATTATTATTCTAACTGTTATAATTATATCAAATCTGATTGTGCAATCAAGGCTAATTGAAATTTTATTTATGAAAGGAAGTCGATTATGAGTATTTATTACGAAGTTGTCCCCGATTATAAAGCCAGCTGTATTAGGGGTTTGTGTAATGAACTAATGGCATATCAGAAATCTAAATCATGTATCCATTCTGAGTTATTTGATGGTATGTCTTTCGAAACGAGGATGATACCCTCTATGGAAAGTGCTAAAGTTAATTATATTATGGTGGCCAAAGACAGGGATGATATTATTGGTTATGTGTACAGTAACATTGCACCAAAAGAGGTGTATTCTAATGAATTTGCAACCTTTTTTTGATCTTGGCTCTGTAAAAGCTAGGGAGGTAGGTTGCCTTTCTCAATTCTACATAAAAGAGAATCATCGTCACATGGGTATTGGGAGTATCCTATTTCAAAAGTCTATGGATTGGTTGGGAGCATTCGATTCAATAGATGATGTATTTATCTATGTATCCAATGGTAATGACCATGCATTGAAATTTTATCAGAGTAAGGGATTTAGCATCACTCACCAAATATTAGATGGCTTTATTACAGTGCTAAGAAACATATAGAATGTGATGTAAATAGATATCGTTATCACAAAAGAAATTTGCGCAATAAAAAAAGCGCGAGACGGGATTCGAACCCGCGACCCTCGCCTTGGCAAGGCGATGCTCTACCACTGAGCCACTCACGCGTGTGCGTTAATCATTTTTCAACGCAAGATATATTGTAGCAGATATTGAAAAAAAAGTCAATACCTTTTTGGAGATTTCTTGAAATTATTCATGAATAACCTTTTTTTGTAAATTAATAACATAGTAGAATGAAGAATTGAGAAGGAAGTTAACAAGTTAATACAGATTTAATATACAAATTCAACATTCCTTATGATATAATGAAGTTATTACCTATTGAAGGGAGTAAGCGACATGAAAAGTCGAATGAAATTAAACAAGGTGATTCAAAAGTAATTGAATAGAGGCAGATGTTTCAAGCATCTGTATACTTGTGTTTTTGTTGCTCATGAGAATCATCTATTTTAGGGTGATTCGTAAGAAAATAGGGTTATACCCTTTATTTATTGAACTTAATTTTATTGATGATATAAATGAGATTCTTATGAAAGTGTGCTATAAAAGGCATGCTTTTTTTTGTGCGCAAAAATACCCAAGGGAAAAGAAAAGTTTGACTTTGCTTTGCAGGCAAACAAAGTCATATCACAAAATATGAGAGAAAGAGGAATGTATATGTTAAAATTAAAATATCTAGAAGATAATCGTGAATTAGTCATGAGGTTATTAGAAGCTTGGACATATGATGAAGAAAGCCTTATATTACTAGAGCAGTATCGTATCTCATCAAATGCAGTATATCCCTATAAATGTCGAGGTGAGGTACATTTGTTAAGATTCTCTCCAACTGTTGAAAAGGCTCCAGAAATAATTCGGGCTGAACTTGAATATCTTAAGTTTCTAAAAGAGAATGGCTATGCAGTGCCAGAAATTATACTGTCTAACAATGGACATGAACTTGAAGTAATAGATACACCATGGGGAGCATATTCAGCAGCTGTTTTTAAGCGGGTAAAAGGTGAAAGGCTTGATGGATTAACACTGACAGATGAGATTATAATAGGTTATGGGAGAGCGCTTGGTGAATTGCATCTCTTAAGTCAAAAATATAAGCCTAAAGCGTATAAGAGGCTATCTTATGATGAACAATTGGATTATATGTTGAATACAATGACTCAGATGAATAATGAAGACCTGATACTATCCGCTATAAAAGAATTAAGGAAAGACTTAGCAAGTCTAACAAAAAACACAAGAAAAATTATGGTCTCATTCACTATGATTATGAATTGGATAATGTATTTTTTGAGAGGGAATCCAAATGCTATCATGTCATTGATTTTGATGATGCTGTGTATCATTATTATATGATGGATATTGTCAAATGCATTGAAAATATCATGGAAGAACACCCAGAGATGGATATAGAGCATGTAGAGAGCTATCTTTTAAAAGGGTATACCTCTGTAAAATCAATTGATCCAGTTATACTAGAAAACACAGACATTTTTAAAAGATATTTTCAAATATATCAATATGTAAGATGCCGAGTGAGCTTATCTGAACCTATTGATAATCCTCCACAGTGGATGGTAAATGTAACACATCATATTGAAAAAAATTCTTCAAGAAATTCAATTGATGATTAAAGAAAGTAGTAAATCGTAATTGCGTTAGGTATAATGGTATTAAAGGGCTACCACCTTTGGTAGCCCTAATGTGAGGTGTATAGGTGATATGTAAGAAGGGGGAGATGTAATGAAAAAACATATTATAATATTTAGTATGTTGTTTGTCATGATCTTAGCTGGATGTAAGAATAGTAATATTGTGACTAACACTGATAGTATAGAACATGAGGAAATTATAACAGAGAGTGAAATCAAGAAGAAACTAGAACATGCAGAAAATCGAATCAAAGACCTTGAAAAAACAAATTAGTGATTTAAAAGAAGCTTCCAACAAGACAAATGAAGAAAAAAAAGTAGCAGAAGATCATACAAGTAAGTATCATGTGTTAAGAATAGAAGCAGTCAATAATCATGAAATAAAATATGTTTTTAATGAGACGAATATACCAGCCCAATCTGTTATTATTGTAGGTGAAAATAATGACAATATTGTAGAAGAATATGAGGAAATTCAGATTAATGGTTTGGGTACAGGTGAATATTTTAAAGCGGAAATTGTAGGCAGCATATATGATTTTCAGCTTGTTAAACTACAATGGAATGATGATACTGAGAAACTAGAAGAAGTTAGTGTTATCCATGAATTAGAAGAAGTAAGGAATCAAACCATTTATATCGAAACATATTTACCTTGTGGTATACCTCAAGAGAAAATTAAATGGGAAGATTCAAAAGGAAACCAACATGAGGTTTTCATGGCTAATGATGGTTACGGATTTGATGGTTCTATTATTTGGACTAGATAGAATTCATGATTAATATGAGTTTAAGGACTGGCCCTTGGTAACATGGTGAAAATTTGACGAAATTATTAACCAGGTGTATAATAATTATGGTGATAGAAATGAAAGACTATGAAAATATTATTAAATTATATTTTAAATCATTAAAAGCATTTAATGAATTTGAAAGTATTCCAAGAGATTTTGGTACGGGGGGATATGTTATATAGTTCAGAAATACACACCTTGCAAGCTATTGGTAGAAATGCAAATATTAATCTTACTGAGCTAGCTGAAAAGCTAGATATATCAAAGAGTGGAGCTTCAAAATTTGTTCTAAAATTACTTGAGAAAGACTTAATAACTAAAAATAAGCTTATAAATAATAAAAAAGAAGTTGTTTTCAATCTGACAGAAAAGGGGTTAATAGCCTTTTTTGGGCATGAAAAGTTTGATAAAGAGGTGTTTGATTCAATATACCAAGTTCTAACTCGTTTGGATGAGAAACAAATAGAATTCATAGAATCGTTTTTCAATGAAATCGTATTAGAGGTTGTAAAATTAAACAATAAGTAAACATAAGATTATATGATATATATTAAACAGCATTTATGTGCTGTTTAAATTTAACACATAGTTAACTAGGTTAACAAAAAAGTATTTAATTCCATAAAAGTGATATCAATGCTATTTATAATGAGGTTCAGTGTGTTTTTAGGTAAACGGGTAAACATTTAGGTAGAATAAGGAGGGTATCAAAATGAGTTTTAAAGTTAATCCAGTGTTGTGGCCAGTTTTATTTTTTAGGTTCTCCAGTGATTATTCCTATGTTAATAAAAAAAGAATAAACTACATGAGCAGAATAAAGCGTTAGTCAATTCAACAAACAAACGGAGGATAGATCAAGCACAGAAAATAAAGCTTCCAGAGTTAGATTTTGTACAATTAAAAGTAATCGTTGAGTACAAGGCAAAAGAAGGGTATAAAAGTGATCCGGGGGTATCTTATTTGTTTGATACAAATGAAGGTGTGCTTCTTTATGACATTGGTTTTGGAGGTAGTAGTAAAAAACTTTGAAAATAACCTGAAGACTATTGATATAGATAGAGAAAAAAATTAGTGCAATTGCTATTTCACATTTTCATCCGGATCACTGTGGAGGGATAAAAGCATCAAAAAATAAGACGGTGAATTTGCCAAAAAATCTTGAATCAATAATGATAGGTAAAAGCTGCTACATTCCCGAAAAAGGAAATATAAGAAAAATGAAATCATCAGTAGTAGAGAATCCTCAAATATTATCTGCAGGTATTGCATCAACTGGACCACTTGCAAGAAGTTTGTTTTTCTTTGGTTGGACAGAGGAGCAGGCATTAGTATTTAATATAAAGATTAAAGGGTTAGTGATTTTTACAGGTTGTGGTCATCCTACATTAGACGTTATTCTAAATATGGTGAAAAAAAATGTCTGATACAAAAATATATGCCATAGGAGGGGGCTTACATTTCCCATTGAAAAAAGGAAGAGGTAATTATTGTGGTATACAGGCTCAAAGAATAATGGGAACGGGTAAAAAACCTTGGGGGAACATATCCAGACAGGATATGGAAAGCACAATAAAATTAATTAATGAAAGCGGAGCTGAGAAAGTGTTTTTATCATCCCATGATTCTTGTGATGATGCTCTAGGTATTTTTTTTGAAAAAGAGTTAAAGGCTAAGACATGTATTTTGACTGCAGGAGAGTCCTATGAATTGTAATAAACAAATAATCCCTACCTTTGATCAGGTAGGGTATTATGGGACATCTATTTTATTCTATATATCTACAAGTGTATTAATAGCGACCGTAATTCTGAATAGCATGCATGACCGTACGCATACTAGTTAATAAGCTACCATTGTTAATTGATCCAGCCGTTGATAAATTGAGACCTTTACATGCTTTTGCCATAGAACAATCTCTTTTCACTTCTGCTATTATCTTTTGCTCATCATTATTCATAAAAGAAAAGGGGGCTAGACAGCCATCAATTCTTGTACGAGGCATATAGGTTCTTATGTTATCTACCAAAACAGTTGGACCAAAATTACAACCTGTTAAATGTAATTTACCTAAAATAGGCAGCAAGTGACCCATTTCTGAATCGGAATGTTGATAACGCGTATTACCAGGGTTTGGGGACCAATAATCAAAGATTCTCTTTAATACAGGATATCCGAAAAGTTCATACATGTCTGGTGTAAGCAGCGCACAATTGTCATCGGCGAAAGAAAAACCATAAGGGGCTTCTCCTGGTGCATAACCGGCTTCTTCGTCCATGATTGTACCCATTTTGATAATGACATCACTGATAGTATGACTAAATTGTTTAGCTAAATCTGGTATATCATACATTAAATAGATGAGATTGACATCGCCATAGATGGACATAGCCAATGTTACAGGTCCTCGAACATGACGTAATAAATTAGGTTTCTTACCATAAGTTTCAAAAATTCGTTTCTTTTCACTTTCCCAGTTAGAAGGTAGCATAAATTCACGCATATCCAGTTTTTTCTACTTTATTTAAGACTTGCTCTAGTTCTTGAGGGGTGCTGCAAGAGCCATGTAGCCATGTACTATTGTTATTATCCTCATAATGACCACCAAAAACTTCTCCAATTTGTTTTATCTTAGGAAATAATTCATCACGCGTAGGATAATCTTCTCGTAATAAGCGTTTCCCTATGATTTTCTCAGCTTTATCGTTATAACGTTTATTGAGCTCTATTCGACGTTCCCTTGGCGTATATCCCCATGGGTTGCCTTCTTCGCCTAATTCCGCAAAAACACATTCATTACTCATACGAATACCTAATGCAACTTGTGGTGCTTGACTATTAAAACAATTGTCTTCATGAGCTAATTTATCATCTTTCCAAAATTGCTCTAAGTCTACTGGTAACATAACGAATAACCTCCAATAATAATTTTGTAATATCTAATAATAAGAGTATAGGAAAAATTGCATAGTTAAACAATGTAAGATATAATGAAATTTGTAATATCTTATGGTAATATTGGAGGTTAATGAATGGGAAATGTCAATGATAATCTTTTGAAAAATATGATGCCTGAATTAAAATATAGCGTACACCGAGTAAGTACACCTATCTGGTCATTGAAAGGACCCTATAAAAGGCATAACTTTATTTTAATTTATGAAGGCAAGGCACATTTTGAACGAAATAAAAAAGAAGTGTATGAAGCAAAAAAAGGTGATTTGGTTTATATACCACCTAGTCAAGATCGCTATGCTTATACCTATAAAGATGATTTGATGAAGTGCTATGCAATAGATTTTCAATATACTTGTCCTAAATTTAATGACGAATCAGGTGAATGGGAATTAAAATCTACATCATTACCTTTTGAGCTAGGTCAAAGAATTGAAGATGATCATTTATTTAATGTCATAAAGAAGTTGATGAGTGAGATAAATAGTCTTTGGCTTTCAAATAAACCTTTCAAAGAATTTAGGATTAAAGCATACTTTATGGAATTAATGAGCTATCTTGTTTCATGGAAGACACAGGAAGGTATCAACTATTACAATATCAAAAAAGTGGATACAATTATAGATTATATGTCTAAGCATTATAATGAAAAAATATCACTAGAAGACCTGGCATCCATGGTCAATATAAGTGTACCCTATTTAGGTAGTATATTTAAAGAAGTAGCTAGTAAAGCCCCTATAGAATATTTGATGAGTATTCGGTTATCCAAGGCAAAACAGTTGTTAGATGATGGTTATAAAGTTTCAGAATGTGCTATAAGTACCGGATTTAGCGATATCTACTATTTCAGTAAGTACTTTAAAAAGCAAGAAGGTATGACACCAAGTATGTATGTTAATCGGATGTAATATTTTAATAGAAATAATATGTTTTACATCAACTAATGGAAATACTGTAATGACATTTTTATACGATCAAAATACAGGTGAATTTATTCAAGAGGGATATGTCACAGGAACAAGGACATCCAAGAACAGTGCTGAATTAGTAATAATGATAGTTATATAATATCTGCCTTTAATGTTAAATTGTAATTGCTATTGAACCAATATTTACCATTAAAGTTAAAAGCTTACTAAAACACTGGTTAATACATAAAAAAAAACTACTTAGCTAATTGTATATATACATGATATTTGGTATTATACTAGATATGGTTTAAAGGCTAGATTAAATTGCAAAAGGAGAATAAATATGAGTCAATCGACTGAACTTATTAATGAACAACACCCAGCTAATAACGATCCAAAAGGTATTGGTGGGTGGTTGATACTGGTTATGTTAGGGTATATCTTTTCGTTATTTTCACTATTCACAATGATTTCTAATACATATAATTTGTATATAGATGGTTATATTAAACTATTATCCAATAAGGAAGGCGGTTATTATAATCCTCAATTTGTTTTATTGGTTAACTTCGAAATGATTGCAAATATAATGCTTTTGTTATTTATAGTTATAATCATGTTTTATTTTTTTTAAGAAGAAAAAAATATATCCTAAATTAGCTATAGCTCTAATTGTCATAAGTAACATAATTGTGGGGTTAGCTATTTTGTTTGGTTATTTAGTAGGATTAAATATGATAGGTTCAGAAATTGCTAAGGATATTGGTAGGTTAATTAGTGGGATACTTTGGATATCTTATTTCATTAAGTCAAGACGTATAAAGAATACTTTTGTAAATTAATCTAGGGTTAAGGATTTAATTATATAGCATTAATATGTTGAGGGTATGTTATGGACAGAAATATTCTATGGGTACCGAATAGATTAAAAGATGTAGCTACAGACGTAGGAAAACTTATAGAAACGCTAATATAAACCGATATTCCCCTTATAATGTAACTAATTATTATAAGGGGAACATATTTTTTAGTTTTTCTTTCTGGTTTTTTTTATTAGCTTTATTATAAACCAAATAAAAGCTATAAATAGTAGTAATATTACAAGGTATATTATTGTTATCTCTATACCATTTGATGAAGAAGAACTACCGATAGCTTGTAATAAAATAATTATCAACTCTCCCTTATATTAGTTTTATGGCATTACCCAATTAGTAGTAAATGAATAGTTATGTTCTATTAATTTTATCTTTGGTAAATTAATGTTGTATAAATCTATCTATTTATGTATATAAAGAGAAGTGAAGAAAAGACTTCAACCCTCTTTTCTTATTGTAGTTACTTCGCATTGGTCATATGTAAGTCTATTCAACTTATGATTAATCTGTTTAACGTTAATAAGTAATTCTGCTAATGCTATAAATAGTGTTCCTACTACTATGCCAATTCCAGCTATACATACTGCATAGAATATTCTAGTATCTTTGGGTGCTATTCCATTATATGTGTGATATGTCTTAATGCCAATTATGGTTGCTAATATCATTATGGTTATTCCAACTACATAGAGTATGAATGTTGTATTGTTCTTATTACTCAACGTTATCACTTCCTTTATAATAGCCTGAACCCTGTAATTCTTTTTTTTACCTTCTCTTTAATATCTTAGCTATTATAGCTATAAGAACATTTTATATGTATAACTTTGAAACCAACGATATCAATTATCTCGTCTATGAACTTATCTCTTTCAATCCTTTTTAAATTATTATGTGACTTATCATCTAATTCAATGCATAACAATGGTTTTAAATGATTCTTATCGCATAATACGAAATCAATATGTTTGGACTTGATTCTATTAAAATAGCTTTGTCGATTCTCTATACTTCTAACTTTTACTATGTCAGCGACTCTTACCTTTGAAAATAATAAACAATCTAATTCATTGCATATATTATTTAGGATTCTATAGAAATTCAATTCAGCTTTTGTCACTAAACTATCCGTACCATAATAAGCTTTTTTTTATATTCGTTATTAGGCTTTGACTCAATGATTTCTTTTGATTGGTCAACATCTTGTACTTGGGTATTAGTACTTGTCTCTTTGCTTTTACCTTGATTATCGGAAAATGCACTTTTAAATATGATCGCTACTATGATGATTGCTAGAACTACGTAAATCATGTTAACTCCTTACTATCCCCTAGTTCATCAACCCAAAATACATATGATTTTAAAATTAAATTACATATTTTTTCATATCACTTCCTTTCAATTATGTAATTATATAATATGTCCTAATTGAACAATTATAGTCTCTCTTTCTCATTGTTACCTATCTCCATTTGTCACGTCAGGAATCCTGTTATAACAAAAAATAAATCTAACATATCCGCTAAAACGTATTAATATGTATAATATAGTTACTTAAGTTAATATCTATTCTGATTATAGCATATCTAAAATATCATGTCTAAGAAAAAAGACGTCGTTCAGATGTCACGTACTTATAGCTTATTGTATTTTTCAATATACCGAATGTGGAATTGGTTGACAGCGGGGTTTATAACTTTGAAAAGGTATACATGGAACAGTGAAAACATCAACGTTTTATACCCTATAATGATAAGAATTCCAATCTTATGTTTTTTAATCGTAATGGTAAAGGAATAACAAATAGGACGCTACGATCATATGTGGATAGTTTATGTCAATAAATCAACTTTTGGTCAGTATTTCCACGTAAAATACAACCGTCACTTAACCCCTTAACGTCACAAGACCTAAACGCAAGTATATAAAAAGACACAAAAAAAGGCTATTTTTATTACCAAATAGCCTTAAATTATGTCTAAAATGACAGTGCAGTCAAGGGGACTTGAACCCCTACGTCCAAAAAGGACACTAGATCCTTAGTCCAACATTGGTGAAAAATGGGGATTAAAGCCGCATCAAACAAAATGTGTCACAAGACAACAGAACATATGTTCTTATAAATTTTTCTATCTTGAACTAGTAGTCGTCATTTTTTGGTGTTTCGACATAAAATAGAAAGAAGTTCTTTCTTAATTGATTAATAATGAAATATCTGATATTATTACAGTAGAAATTTTTTGAAATACTATTTTTATATGTATGCAACTCCATAGTTTGTTTTTCTTAAAATTTATATTAAAATACTTATGTTAAAGGAGCAATTGAATTGATAGAGAATGTATTTAAAATTGTTGGGGCAATTATTGGGGCAATCGGTTCTGCAAGTGTCATTATTTTTGGTTTGTCAAGTTGGCTTGGTAAAGTTTGGGCAACTAGAATATATGAAAACGAGAGAAAAAATCATGAGGCAGAACTAAAGGCATTACAGAATAAATTTGACATTAAATTAGCAGAGTTTACTAGCGAATTAAATAGTTTAAATCATCAAAACAAGCTAAGGTTTACTATGTTGCATGAACAACGTATAACCATAATTAAAGAGTTATATACAAAATTAGTGAATTTACAGGACTACTTGAATCAATATGTAAAGGATATGAAAAAAAGGCGATATACAAATAAATAGTGGTGAGTTATTACTTGAATCAATACTAGATTTTAGGAATTACTCAAACTCAAATCGTATTTTTTTTAGTGAAGAAATTGTTTATTATATCAAAGAAATTGAGTCGGTAATATTGATTATTGTGAATTTAACTCCGAGATATGAAGATGAAGACAAGAGTGAATGTTATGAATTAATAAATAACATGAGTGAAAAGGTAATACCAGAATTTAGAGAAAAACTTGAAAAAGAATTTAGGGATTTATTAGGAGTAGTTGTCTGAGGGCAAGCTATGGCTGCCATTTATAGCGACATTTTAATAACTAAAAATATTCAACGTTATAAAGTACTTACCACAATTTTAGAGCGCAATTCAAATTATCAATCTATATTATGGGAATTGATGTTTACTAAGAACTTTTTAATAATCTAGTATTCACTAAATTATTATTTTGAACATGAGCTAACTTAACTATGCATTAAAGAGTAATTTTGCGCAAAATAAGGGTTTCAAGCATAATAGCCTGAAACCCTTTTAGTTGCATATTTAAACCTGTAATTCTTTTTTTTATCTTCTCTTTAATATCTTGGCTACTATAGCTATAAGAACATTTTATATGTATAACCTTGAAACCAACGATATCAATTATCTCGTCTATGAACTTATCTCTTTCAATCCTTTTTTGAATTATTATGTGACTTATCATCTAACTCAATGCATAACAATGGTTTTAGATGGTTTTTATCGCATAATACAAAATCAATATGTTTGGACTTGATTCTATTAAAATAGCTTTGTCGATTTTCTATACTTCTAACTTTTACTATGTCAGCGACTCTTACCTTTGAAAATAATAAACAATCTAATTCATTGCATATATTATTTAGGATTCTATAGAAATTCAATTCAGCTTTTGTCACTAAACTATCCGTACCATAATAAGCTTTTTTAAATTCGTTATTAGGCTTTGGCTCAATTTTCTCTTTCGATTGATCAACATCTTGTACTTGGGTATTAGTACTTGTCTCTTTGCTTTTCCCCTGATTATCGGAAAATGCGCTTTTAAATATGAACGCTACTATGATGATTGCTAGAACTATGTAAATCATGTTAACTCCTTACTATCCCCTAGTTCATCAACCCAAAATACTGTGTTTTTATCACATCCTATCAAAGTTAGTATTTATATAATATGTTCAATTGAACAATTATAACGTTATTAGTTTACACCTAATTATTCTATTCTTTTTAAATATATTTTGCTTATCCCATTATCTTCCATCCATTATTAGGTAGTTAATGTTCAACCTTCTTTATTTTTTGTAAGTCATATAATCTTTTGAGTTCAATTTCTGCAATCTGTTTATTTGTGTCGTCTAATTTACTAAATATATCTATTAGTAATTTGCTTTCTTTTATGTTGTTATCTCCAGTAAGGATATAACTGATAGGTAACTTGTAATGTTCATATAGTGTTATTAATGCTTTGGATGATGGTAACTTGTCTCCTCTTATCCAGTCGTTTATGTTACTTCTTGAAATTTTGGTTTCATTTGTAATTGTAGTTGTTGTGAGTTGGTTGCTTAACAACCACTCTTGAAACCGATTACCAACCTCTTTTTTTTATTCATATTTAACTCCTTTGTACTAAAAATAGTTCGTAAACTTTAAAAAACATTTGACATTGTACTAAAATTAGTTTAGAATGTATTTATCGTACTAAATTAAGTACATACATTTCGTTTGCGTACTGTTCTTAGTACTTATTATATCATATCTAATTATTCATGTCTAAAAAAGATGTCGTGGTGATGTCATCGGAATTTGATTTAAAATAATAACTGTCAAGGGAGTGTGTGAAGTGAGTAAGAAAAATAACGTTATTGATAAGAATCGACTAGATGAAATTGACAAAAAGATACGATACCACATTGGAACTATCAAGAAAAGTTATATGTTTATTGGTAAGTACCTAACACAAATGAAGCCCATAGTCAAAGATATACAAGAATTTGCATTAAAGCAATATGGATTCAAGAAAAGTACCACGTACAACATGATGCGTATACATAAAGAATTTGGTCAATTAAGTATGGATGATTACAGTTACACACAGTTGGTTGATATGCTATCCATGACACCTGAAGAACGAGAGCAAATAACACCTGATATGTCAGTGGTCGAGATTAGAGAAACTAAAAAAGAAAAAAAATAAGCAAGCCAAAGATGGTAAGCAAGATTCCAACAAGTTGGAAAATGATAAACAGGATTCCAACATGTTGGAAAACGGCAAACAATTAAAGCTGGATATAACCAAAGATGGAAAAACGCTCATGATGAAAGATTTATATGATTGGATCTATAGTGAAGTAAAACTTGCTAAAAAGACAGTATCTAAGATTTCAGATTCTTCTAGTGATGTTCAAGAAAAAATGATGAAAGTAGTTTTTGGTTCACGTATCAGTGCTCTTGAAGATGTAAGGGTACAGTTAGATAAATTTTGTGAAATTGAAAATTAAAGAAGGGAGATTATAAAAATGAAAACAAAGCAAGGAATGACATTTTTTTTACGTAAAGAAAAGTTTGAGGGAGTATCTAAGAAAACAGGTGTTGAATATAGCATCACTAATTTGTATTTTCTCGATACTGAATTGCAAGAAGTTAAACTGGGAGTCTCAAAGGATTGCTCCCTTGACCTAGAAATTCTTAAGCCGTTAAAGTCATACGAGGTTAATATCGACATTCAGTTAGGACAATATGTAAGTGCTAATGTCCTAGAATTTAAAGCTATCTAGTTACTATATTTTGTAACTTCATATACACTCTTTTAAGTCTGCTATCCTTCTTCGGGATAGCAGACAACTCTTAAAAAGGATTGGTGAAGATGGCATTAACTAAAGTTAAGGAAAAAGCTTTATTGAAATATAGGGATAACCCCACTGAAACAAATAGGATTAATTATACATCTTTGTGTAATATGCAATGTGCTACTTGCTGGCGATTGACTATTAATATGGGCGATTGCTATGGTATAAAATCAAGTACTTGTCTTTATCATGAGCCTATGGTTACACAAGAGGAAAGTAAATTCAATGTTTTTTGATATAGTAAGGGACGTAAAAGGTGTTCTCTACTGTATCAAGAATATACGAGGAAATAAGTGTTGCGTGGTGGGTAAAGATTCTATCGCGAGATGGTTGCCATCCAGCTCACTAGTCGCAAATGATTGATTTTATAAGGAGTGAAGGTTATGACTGTAATAAGATTTTTTATTCCTGTTTACCCTCTTCTTGATAGGTGTCAATATACTCTGGGTTGCTTGGGAAATTTACATTGCTCTATCAAGAAGGAAGGAAAAAACGAGATATTGAGGATATGAGCGATTGGTTTTTTATAGAAATTGATGTCTACTGGTTGAGAATATTTCGCATTTTGAAATGTGAATAACTAGTAGGCTAGCGATTGACTATTCTGCACTACCTTTACTAGCACCACTTTTGTATTGAAATATAACAACGCTTGCGTTCTTCGTGCTTCTAGGGTTTTAAGTAGGGTCGCTCCCCCGGTATCTTTAGAATTTGTTTACGTAAAATAGGTGTCTTGATATGGCGATATATTGCCGTTACAACAAATTGTGTACTTTGTAAATTCCAAACGGACGATTATATGAAATGACATAGCATGTAAGGGCTAAGGGCATGTACACATGAGGGTGTTTGTTTAAGGAGTATATCGCCATCTTTGGAGGTGATAAAAGTTATTTATATGAAAAAGTTAATTATGTCATTGTTCGTTTGTATGTTAATGACTATCCCTGTTTTTGCTAATGATGTATCCATTTCAAGTGAAAAGATTGACCAACTTATCATACAAAATCAGGAAAGTATTGATATTCAAACGCAAATGCTTCAATCGACTAATGCTATAGTCTTTTGGATTAAACTTATCATTGTTTTAGCATTGATAGTTATTGCTTTCTTTTTGGCTTATCTTTTTGTCAAGAAGGTTGCAATCAAAATATTAAATATAACCACGAAAGGAATGAGTTTATGAAAAAACTTGAAACAAATCTATGTTACTTTTAAATCCAAGGTAATTGAAAAGAAACGTCAATTATCTGCCTTAGCTATCACAGCTTTTGTCATGACTGCAACAACCATTAATGCATCAGCGGCAGAACCTTATGTTGCAAAATCATTTTTAGATGATGGGATTACAACACTACTAGTCAATATTGGTGCTGACCTTGTGAAAACAGTTCTTGCACTGGTTGTTATTTTACTTCCAGTTGGTTTAACCCTTTGGGGTATCGGTTTCGGTGTGAAGAAGGGAATCGGCTTCTTGAAGAAAAACGCTAACAAATCAATCGGTTAAACGTTATTTAAGCCAAAGACTAGAGTATACACGCTCTAGTCTTTCTTAAAATAGGAGGGCATTATATGAAGGTTAGAAAGAAGGTCGTACAGCTATTATTGATTGCTATTCTGACAATCTCATTGATTACGACAGAGGTTAGAGCCGAACCCGTTACCATTATAATAGGTGGCATTGCTTTTACAGCATATGAAATTGGTGTTATTGCTTGTACCCTTGGTGTTGCGGGATATGCATTGGTTAATGGGGATGATATACAAAGAGCTGCCATGGACTTCATGACAGGTGTTAACCATGATACATTAGTAGCCATAAAGGGTGCGTTGGATGATGCCAAAGACGGGGTTATAAACCTTACGACAGACGTTTGGAGTACAGTAGAAAATTTTGTGCAAAATCCTCGACAAGCATTATGGGGTGTTACCTATGACCCAAACATAGCCGTCGATTTTGAAAGTGCTTATGTTAATTTTTTCCCACTCTTCCCCAGTAGGTTATAAAAGCGTGAGTATTGATGGTAAAGTGTTACATTTTGTGGAAAAAGGTGATGGTACTTATTATCTTTATATGGATGGTTTAGTGCCAAATGTTAAGAACGAGTTTTTTGGTAAATCTACGTATTTTCATAACTATATTATACGTGGTGATTTTGGTGTACATGTGAGTCTAGCTTTAGAAGGTGAACCCATGTTTTATTGGTATTATGATTATAGTGGTAACGATATATATTTGATGATTAATAGGGATGGTAGTCTAAATTATAAGTACGTTTTTAATACGCCATTGTTTGAAAATGTTCCCATTACAGATATTAAACCCGTTGAATATCAACATCATACCATTGATGTGACTGGTGAAGATTGGTATAAAACCTTAACGGAAGGAACTGTTGTTTCTCCACCTACGACATATGATGGGTATACCGATTTAGTAGGTGGAGTCGATAATGTGGATGAAAATATTGGTCATACATATCAAGATAACCCTGCTAATGTTGATAGTGGAACAGGAACAAACACGGGTACAGATGTTGTTGACCTTACTGGTGAATTAGATAAATTTTTTTGAGAAATTTACAACCAATGACCTTGATATTACATCCTTATACAATGCTATCTTGGAAAGATTTAATTACAATATATTCTCAGATACGTTGAAGAAATTGGAACGATTAAAGACAGCACCTAAAACACCGCCTAAGATAACCATTAATCTACATGAGATATTTGGTGCAATAAAGAACTTAGGTGACTTTGATAATACCCTAGAAGATAAAGAAACGGTCTTTATTGATTTTGCCATCTTGGAAGAACTTCAATTTCAAGGTATGTCGGTTATTGAGTGGTTTCGAGTACTCATTAACATAGGTATGATGATTAACACCTTCTTCCATATCAAACATACCGTGATGCCACAAAAAGCGATGAAAGGATGATGTAAATGTTTTTAGTCGAAGGATTAATCAATCTTATATTAGGTGTATTGAATGTCTTATTACCTGTATTTGGTTTATCCGATGAATTTCTTGTGTCCTTAGATATGCTATTCTCAAAATTTATTGACTTACTAATGACCGTTGGCTTCTTTATTGATTTTAATATATTTGTATCGTGTATCTTGGTGATGATCGCAGTTGATAATTATGTCATTCTATTCCGTGTAGGTCAATGGATTATTGGCATCGTGAGGGGGGGGTCGGGTTAATGGATGGACTGTTAGGCAATTTACTAAAGTTACTCTTGCTTCTACTTATATTATTCTTATTAGCTGTTATGGTATATCTACAAATTAAAACCATTAAAATGCTATTTAGACTAAGAAGGTATAAGCGATTTAGACATATAAAAGGCTTAAAACGCAGTATCAAGATATTTGGTTGGATAGTATTAAAAACTAAGTTTTGGAAGCCATTAGACTTTATAAAATGGATAGTATATGACGTGCTTCATGGTAAAGATTATTTACGTATGTTCGGTATATGGGCATTTACTGGCTACTATGGTGAAGGAAAAACCCTAGGTGCAGTAACATTCGCTAAGAACATACAAAAGAAATACCCTCACCATCATTTTAAGATAGCCAGTAATACCGATGTACAAGGTCAAATCAAGCGTATTCGTAAATGGGAAGATATACTTGACCTACCTCAAAATACCATCGTTATATTTGATGAAAGTCAGAACGATTTTTCCAGTAATATGCGTGACTTCCCCGAGGACTTACTACGTCGTATTACCCAGTGTAGAAAAAGAAGGCTCACCTTATTCATGACCAGTCCAAAATACACACGCATGAACATCAACCTAAGAGAAAGTGTTAACTTCATTGCAGAATGCAAAAATATCATGGGCATGGATAGATGGTTTACATATAAATTCTATCGGACAGAAGAATACGAAATGTACTACGAGAACAAACGAAAGCTTCGTAGGAATGTACATCTAAAATTTAGCTTTATAGCTACTAATGATAACTACCGAGCCTATAACACGAAAAAAAAGAGGTTGAGTCCGTTAAAGAAGAATCAAAGGATACTAAGGTTAAGGTATCTGATAGAGGGTTGAAGAAAATGAGAAATGAGTATATGAAGTTGTACGAAGGTCTTGTTAAAAGATTAGAGAAGGTGGAAAGCTAATCCGTTTTTGAGCTTGCTCAAAACGGTTAGATTTTTACCTTCCTTAATACTTGACGATAACAACACATAAGCGTGGTACGTCAAAAAACTAGGTAGGTGGTATTGTGTATAATTGTAAAATTTACGATTATGGCGATGAAAAACAATACCGATTTTATTCAAAAGTGTATATGAAGAGTGAAGAAAACAAGAGTAAGAATGAAGATGAAGAAGAGAAAATTGAGAGTGAAGAGGAAAAACAAAATAGTGAAAATAATACAACTTTGAATGATGAAAAATCGGGTGATAAGGAGAGAAGTATTATGTCGAGTCTTAATCGTACAGTAAATAAAATATATGAATATGCTAGGTCTAACCATTGGGAATACTTCGTTACTTTGACATTTAATAATAAAATTGATAGATATGATTATGTTGCATGTTCTAAGGGTGTTAAGTCATTTATAGATGATATTAGGCGAAGTAATCCCAATATGCAATATATAATAGTTCCTGAACTCCATAAGGATGGTGCATATCATTTTCATGGTATCTTTTCCAATATACCTAACGTCAAATTAATTGATAGTGGCATTTATAGTTTCGGAAAGTACACATGGAAAAAAGAGAATATTCCCCCTAACCTCTTGGAGAAGTGTCGATTGATCTACAACATGGGTCGGTACAATTATGGTTATAGTGATATTCAGAAAGTTGAAAATAGTAAAAAGACAGCTAACTACATATGTAAGTACATTACAAAGGAGTTGGTTGTTGCAACGAAAGGTAAAAAGCGGTATTGGGCTAGTCGAAACTTGAATAAGCCTATTGTTAGTGAGATGCTCCTAGAGCCACAACATAAGGAGCAAATAAAAGAACTGGTTAAGGATAAGATAATCTATCAGAAGAAAGTTGAAATTGATGTGGGGACTTTCCATAACGAGATAGAGTACATAGATATTAAGAATAATAAAATATCAGACAATTAATCAAGCTGCAGGTGAAGTTGTCAGACAATAATGAGGTGAGATAAAATGAAAATTAGTGAAGCATATGGACTATTTATATTTGATAAAGAAGTATCAGGTATCTATCAGTCCACAATTAACACATATAACAATATAGTTAAGCACATGTTTATAGATGGATTTATTGGTGAGATTGAGGTTGAGGAATTGACTCTAAATGATTTGCAACGATTTATTATTGCATTAAGAAATAGAGAACTAAGTGTTAATACAGTCAAGACTTACTGGAGACACATAAAAGCTTTTATTAAATTCTTATATAAAAATGAATTTATTGAACATGATTTATCGGTTAAAATTCCACCTATGAAAGGATATAGACCAATTAAGGATATATATCTTGATGATGAAATACAACTTATTTTTTCCAGTATTCAAGGTGCTTCGGTGTCAGCATTGCAAAAGCGTGCTATTTTCTGTTTGTTATTGGATACAGGCATGAGACAAGGTGAAGTCACAAGGGTTGAATTGGATGATTATAATGTCATGCATAAATACATGATTGTAAGGGGTGACAAAGGTCATGAAGATAGACGCGTCCCTATATCCTTAGCAACAATTAGAGCGATTAATAAATACTTGCAAAAGCGTATTATCCCATATAATGATAAGAATCAAAACATCATGTTTGTGAATCAGAATAATATGGGTATTAGTAATAGAACCTTAAGGTCATACGTGAACACGCATATCAAAAAGAATGGTATTACAAAGGGCACTACTCACCTATTTAGGCATACGTTTATAACTAGGAAGTGCATGGAGACTAATGACGCTTTTTTTTATGTTCAGCAGTTGGCAGGACATAAAGATTTAAGTACAACTAGACGTTATTATCAATACGCTAATTCATACGCAATCGCTAAAGTGAAGTTGATGCCAATTGACCAATTATTAGCAAGTATCAAGATGTAAAAAACAGGGGCGTTTTAACCCTTATGAGTCACAAGACCATAACGCAAGTAGGTAAAAAGTGCATCAAAAAAGGCTATTTTTATTACCAAATAGCCTTAAATTATGTCTAAAATGACAGTGCAGTCAAGGGGACTTGAACCCCTACGTCCAAAAAGGACACTAGATCCTTAGTCTAGCGCGTATGCCAATTCCGCCACAACTGCGTATTTACTGGGTACGCGTCAGATTTTCTGTGAAAAACTGCGCTAGATTACCTCGCTTGAAGATTATAGCACAGGACAATTTTTTTTGCAACCCTAAAACGTCAAAAAAAGCAAAAAAAAGGACTGCAAGCACAGTTATTTTCTCATAGTCACTTAATTGGTCATTTCATCAAGAGAACTATCAAGCAATGGCAAACCTTTTTTATAGAGATCTTAAAATTCTTTCAAAAAAACTAAAAAATGACTTCAATATGTGGACTTGCCTAGAAGATGTAGAATTAAAACTGTGAGAAGATGATTATAATTGAGTTAAAAAAGCTTTTATTGATAGCTGCTTAACGCTAATTTGTGGTACAATGATATTTAATAATTTTGTGGAGAGGTGATAGAAATTGTATGTTAAAGAACTATCAGAAAATGATAAGAAAGAGCTACAACAAAGGGGCTTGAAAATAAGAGAATTACAAGAAAATGGCATATGCTTTGGGTGTCATAATTTCGAACATGCAGATATATTTCCTGATGATGGATTAATCTTCTACGAAGATGAAAAAAAAGTAAGGTGTCAATTTGAAAAAAAATATCCAAGAGCTACAGGACAGACAATTATAGTATCAAAAGATCATTATGAAGATATTTCTGAAATGCCACTTGACTTAGGTGTACATATATTAAAAAATATCAGATGCAATAATTAAACTTCATAAAGAAATTATAGGTGCAGAAAAAGTATATATGTGTACAATATGTGACGGTAAAAGAAATCATTTACATTTTCAACTTTTACCTCGATTAAAAGGAGAGCCAATAGGCTATGGAAATTTTGTCAGAGAAGAAGGCATTATTATGGATTATCATGAAACAGTAGAACTTTATAAGCAGAAAATAAAAGGAATTATACTATAAAGTCAGGAGTACAAGATTGTCTTTAACACCGTGGGAAGAATGGATATTTTCTATCTTCCCTTTTAATAATCTTAGTCAATTCAATGCATGTCATTATGCAACTTGAGAAATATAATCATTAAGTCATTTTTCTGTAGTCTTTTGGGCTATAGCCAGTATGCTTTTAAAAACATAAGAGAAGTAATAAGGTGTATTAAAGCCAAGCTTGTCGGAAATGGAACTGATTGAATCAAAGTCCAATTTTAACAATTCTTTGGCTTTTTTCTATACGCATTCTGTTGAAATAATCCATGGGAGATGTGCCAAAGGTGGTTTTGAAGAGGCGTATTAAATAGTTTGGATTAAGGTTCATCACATCTGCAAAATCATCCATTTGTAGTTTTCTGTGAAGATTCTGTTCCATGTAGGTAAGGAGTGCGTCTATTTTTTGTAGAAGCAACTTGACGATCTAAAAAGACCTCGTTTTTACATATATGACTAAAGAAATAATGAAGTAATTCCATTAATAAACTATTAGCTCTAATGGGCGAAAAAGCTTTATGGTCATTGTAATATCCAGACATGTTAGTAAAGAGTTCTTCAATGTAAGCAATATCATCAACCTTTTTTAACAGTGGAAAAGATAGAAACTGACTAATGGGGGTTGTTCCGATATAGGCATTGAAGTGACACCAATGTTTGACATAGCGCTTTGGACTTATGGTTGATAAGCTCTGTATGGAACCTTCAGGCACAAACAGTATCTCACCTGGCTTCGGCATATAGTTCTTATTATTGATGATAATAAGCCCCTCGCCTTTGTCTATGAAATATAACTTATTAAAACCCAGTTTTACATTTTTTTTCATTCCAATTTTCTACGACTTTACCGTAATGAGATTGTAGTAAATTGACTTTTAGATGCGCCATATAGTGCCTTGTATTTTTTATCCATCATTGCATTTCACCATTTTGTAAAATTAGGTTAATATTTCGTATTTTTATTATAGCATCAAAGAACTATACTGACAATATGATGATGATTAGTGAACCCACTAATATTTTTCAATGGAAAAGGAGAAGATGATGAGTAAATTAGAAACGTATTTAAAGAAAATTGATCAAGTGATTGAAGAAGGAGCTTTTAAAGACAATTGGGCATCCCTATCAGAGGTGGCAGAACCAACATGGTATAAGCAAGCCAAGTTTGGTATTTTTATTCATTGGGGTGTTTATTCCGTACCTGCTTTTGGTAACGAGTGGTATCCTCGACATATGTATGATGTAGGGTCTAAAGCGTATGAACATCATATTAAGACTTATGGGCAACATAAAGATTTTGGTTATTCAGATTTTGTACCTATGTTTAAAGCTGAAAAATTTGATCCAAAAGCTTGGGTGGCATTATTTAAAGCTTCTGGTGCCAAGTATGTCATGCCAGTTGCAGAGCATCATGATGGATTTCAAATGTATGATAGTGACTTATCTGAATGGTGTGCAGCTAAAAAAGGTCCAAAAAGAGATGTATTAGGGGAGCTAAAAAAAGAGATTGAAGCCAATGATATGGTGTTTACGGCATCTAGTCATAGAGCTGAGAATTATTGGTTTATGAGTGGCTGCAGAGACTTTGATTCGGGACTTCAAGATATGGCGTATCAAGAACCATATGGTTATGCGCATAAACTTTTTGACGCAAAGGGTGTGGGTAACACCCATGATATCTATTCAGAGGGACCAAGTGAAGCGCATCTTCAAGACTGGCTCGTAAGAACTTGTGAATTGGTAGACAAATATCAGCCTAAAGTGGTTTGGTTAGACTGGTGGATACATAATGTTGCGTTCAAACCATATCTTAAAAAAGTTTGCTGCCTACTACTATAACAGAGGAGTAGAATGGGGTGAGCAGGTTGCCATTAATTATAAAGAAGATGCTTATGCAAAAGGTACAGCAATATTTGATGTTGAACGAGGTCAGTTAGCGAATATTAGACCAAGGTTCTGGCAGACAGATACAGCAGTAGCTAAGAATTCATGGGGCTATACAGAGAACAATGATTTTAAGACCCCTGAGTCCATTGTAGGTGATTTGGTAGATATAGTTAGTAAAAATGGTTGTATGTTATTGAATATTGGACCAAAATCAGATGGGACCATTAGTGAAGAAGATGAAAGGGTATTACGTGCTATTGGTAAGTGGTTATCCATTAATGGTGAATCCATTTACGATACAACTTATTGGAGTGTTTTTTGGCGAAGGACCAACAGAAATTGTAGAGGGTAGTTTTAATGATATTGCCCGCTCACCGTTTACATGTGAAGATATTAGGTTCACATACAAGGCACCATATATCTATGCAAATGTGCTTAAATGGCCTGAAGATGGTGAAGTTCTAATTAAATCATTGGCTAAAGAATCCAAGCATTTTAGAGGTGATCTGAAGACTGTTGAACTGCTTGGGTTTGATGGGAGAGTTACTTGTGAAAGATTAGAAGAAGGCTTGAAAATTAAAGTTGATCAAGAAATAAGCACATCCTATCCTGTTTGTTTAAAACTGTTAATTGACTAAGTAATGGCTTGATGAAGGAGTAAGTATAATGAAAAACAGACCAAATGTATTATATATAATGTCAGATGACCATTCAGCTAATGCAATTAGCTGTTATGGTTCCATTCTAAAGGATGTTTTTAAGACACCAAATATGGATCGTCTATATGAAGAAGGTACAAAGCTTGAGAATTATTATAGCACCAATGCTATTTGTACACCCGCTAGAGCGTCAATTATGACTGGGCAATACGGGCACATCAATGGTGTTCGCACCCTTAGTGACCATTGGAATCCTACTAAGGGACCTAATCTAGCGGCTATATTCCAAGATAATGATTATGAGACAGCTATGTTTGGCAAATGGCATCTTCATTGTGAGCCTTTAGGTTTTGACCATTATAAATACCTATCAGGCCATCATGGGCAAGGGACGTATTTGGATCCCGAATTTGAAGAAAAAGGTATTGGCCGTAAGGTTCATCGAGGCTATGTGACGGATATAATTACCGAAATGACCACAGACTTCTTAGACAACAGAGATGCTTCAAAACCATTCTTTGTTATGTGTCACCATAAAGCACCCCATGACTTCTGGGAATTTGCTAAAAGACATGAACACCTATTTGATGGTGTGGATATTCCAGTACCAGATAGCTTGTTTGAAAATAGAAGCCATAGAAGTAAAGCTTCAAGGGATTTTGGTTCATCTGTGACACCAAGAAGTAAAGTAAGAAGTTTGTATGAAGACTTCCAAGCAGAGGATTATGTAACAGGACCTCTTAGGATTAACGAGTCAATGACTTTTGAACAAAAAGGTCTAGCTGCTTATCAGAAGTATCTCAAAGATTACTTAAGAACAGTAGCTGGAATCGATGACTCTGTTGGGGTATTACTGAATAAGCTAGAAGCCATAGGCGAATTGGATAATACCATTATTATCTATACATCTGATCAGGGGATGTTTCTTGGTGAGCATGATTATCAAGATAAGCGATGGAGTTATGAGGAATCATTACGGGCACCATTTCTCATCAAATACCCCAACAGGGTGCCAGCATCTGTTGTTAACACCAACCTAATGGCAAATATAGATGTAGCGCCTACATTGCTTGATTTTTGTGGCATCCCTATACCAGAAGCTATGCAAGGCATCTCACAAGTACCTGTGTTAGTAGAAGAAAACAATGAGGACCTACGATCAGTTATTTACTTTAGATACTGGATGCACTTAGCGCATAAACATCATAATCCTGCTCATTTTGGTATAAGAACCAAGAACCATAAATTAATTTATTATTACGGTAAGGCTCTTGATGCTAGGGATGCCATTGATGAAGATACACCTACCGGATTTGAGTTATATGATATGGTTAATGACCCAAAAGAAATGAAGAACATCTATGAAGTTGAAGCCAATGGGGAATTAGTAAAGTCACTTATGAAGCAACTAAAAGAGGTTAGAAAAGTCTATGTTGATGTAGATAAAAAATATCCAAATATATTAGGTTAATTAATCAGTGAATGCATAAACATGTCGAAATGCTAAAACTAAAATTAAACCGAAAGAGTTAAAGAAAACTGGCTCTTCCGGTTTGCTTTTTATGCACTCAGGATGTACTATTTTCATTCATTTAAAGATAATATTATATCAAAAAATGCTATATCAAAATGAAAAAAACTACATTTTGTCATAGCATGTACAGAGTGAGTCACCCGGGACTCGAACCCGGGACACCTGGATTAAAAGTCCAGTGCTCTAGCCGACTGAGCTAGTGACCCATGAAATATATAATTTTTATAGTGGCGTGCCTGCAGGGACTCGAACCCCAGACACGTGGCTTAGAAGGCCACTGCTCTATCCTGCTGAGCTACAGGCACACACAAATCGGGGTGACAGGATTCGAACCTGCGACCTCTTGAACCCAAATCAAGCGCTCTAGCCAAGCTGAGCCACACCCCGATATTCATATTTGCTTTAAGTCATCATGAAAGATGATAACAACTCCCTGAGTAGGACTTGAACCTACAACCCTTCGGTTAACAGCCGAATGCTCTACCATTGAGCTATCAAGGAACAGCAAAGTGAATTATACTGGAATATTTTATAAATGTCAATAGGTTTTTTAGAAAAAAAAGAATTCTTTTTAGTGGTATTCTGTCTAAATCTTGATTTTATGGGTTCATTTCATGGTATAGAAAAGTACAGGGTTTTACTTGCCATGTATTATACTTTCCTATAACGTCTGAATAATAGTATTAGTTTAACCTAAATTCTATGATTTAGAGATGGATAATTCTTGAATTTAAGTACTAATAATGATAGAATAGCCATAGAGACATATAGACGACCGAATGACATTGTGCTTGAATCTCGGAAAGGAGGAAGTTTGGTAAAACCGATAATGTCCATGTAAGAGTAGTTTAAATTGTTAACCTGTGTTAAAATATGAATTATAAATTATTGATACAGGAGGAAACTGAAATGGGGAAATATGTATTATCTATTGATTGTGGCTCACAGAGCCTACGAGGAATAATCTTTGATAAACATGGCAATTTATTAGTGAAAGTGAAGAAAGAATTTACTCCCTATTATTCTGTAGAGCCTGGATGGGCTGAACAAGATCCAAATATTTACTGGAACAGTTTATGCGAGGCAACTAAAGCTATAAAAGAACAAGAGCCTGAGATATTTAGCGATATTGACTGTGTTGTTGTGACAACGCAACGTGATTCCTGTGTATTGCTGGACAAAGATGGTGAGGTTGTAAGACCAGCTATTTTATGGATGGACCAGAGAAAAATTAACAAACCAAGAGAGATGAATTTATATCATAAACTAACCATTACGGCTGTAGGTATGATGCCCACGGCTAGGAAGTTTAGTATGAGTTGTACTGCTCACTGGATTCAGGATCATGAGCCGGAGAATTGGAAAAAGACTCATAAATATCTACAAATATCAGGGTTTTTAAATTACAAACTAACGGGTGAATTCAAAGATAGCATAGCATCCCAGATTGGACATATTCCTTTTAATTACAAGAAATTCCGATGGGAAAATAAGAATGGTCAAAAAAGTCAAATTTTCCATATTGAAAGGGAAAAATTAAGTGATCTGGTAGCACCTGGAAAGACCATAGGGACCATCAAAGAAAGTACGGCAGAAGAGACTGGTTTAAAAGCTGGGATAAAGGTAATAGCTGGTGGATCGGATAAAGGTTGTGAAACATTGGGCGTGGGGTGTTTTAATAATCATACAGCTAGTATTTCTTTAGGCTCTAATGCATCTATTCAGACCACAACAAAAAAAATACTATGAAGCATTACGATTCATATGCCCGTTTCCAGCAGTAGTTAATGGTGCATATAATCCTGAAATTCAGATCTACCGTGGTTATTGGATGATTTCATGGTTTAAGAAAGAGTTCGCACAAAAAAGAAGTCAGTCAAGCAAAAGAGTTAAACATATCACCAGAAGAGTTATTGAACAAACGCCTTAATGATGTATCACCTGGTTGCGATGGATTGGTTTTTCAACCTTTCTGGGGACCTGGGGCAAAAAGACCAGAAGGTAAAGGTGCTATTATAGGGTTTGATGATTATCATACAAGGATACATATTTACCGTGCGATTATTGAAGGAATAGGTTTTGGTTTATTTGAAGGTTTAGGTTACATAGAAAAGAAATCTGGTCAAATAATTGACCGCATCATGATATCAGGAGGTGGCTCTCAGAGTGATGCTATATGCCAAATTACAGCTGATCTATTTAATCGACCGGTATACCGTGTTCAGACTTATGAAACATCAGGTTTAGGTGCGGCTATTGTGGGATATGTAGCCAAAGGAGAATACAAGAGTTACAAAGAGGCTGTTAAAAAACATGGTGCGTATAGAAAACGAGTTTATGCCAGACGAAAAGAATGTAGAAACGTATAAAACGATATATGAAAATATATATCGTAAAATTTATAGAAAATTAAAGCCTCTCTATAAAGCAATGCATTAATGGTTATTTATGTAATAAAAATAGACAACAAGGGAGAAGACAGAATAGATTTTTAGGAGGGTTGATATGGCAAAAAAATATGATGGATTTATGCCTGAATGGGAACATACAGCACCACCAGAAAGAAGTTTTCGATCCATTTTAAAATGGGGAAGCCCCACAGAATTTAAAAGTCCTAATGAACGTTTATATCAAGTAATGAAAGATACATTTGGTCTAACGGATGGAGATTTTAAGAAGAAGCAAGGAGAAGGGCTTGAAACAGTAGATGTAGAAGTACCCATTAATCTATCAGATGAGCAGATAGAGATGTTTCGTAGCATAGTAGGTCATGAGAATATAAAAGTAGATAGTTATACAAGACTAAAGGTATCTTATGGTAATACCATGATTGATCTGATGCGACTTAGAAAAGGTATTGTTGAAAATCTACCAGATGTGGTTCTTTATCCTAGCAATAAAACACAAATTGATGATATTGTCAGTTATTGTAGTCAGGAGAAAATACCGGTATATTGCAAATCAGGAGGATCAACGGTTACAAGAGGTATGGAAGCGGTAAAAGGTGGCGTTAGCCTGGACCTTGCTGTTAACTTTAATAAGGTCGTTTCTTTCAATGAGAAAAACCAGACCATCACTGTAGAATCGGGAATGCAAGGTCCTGAACTTGAAAGAGTCCTTAATAATGCTCCAGAATTACTTGGAGCATCAAGACAATATACTTGCGGTCACTTCCCTCAATCTTTTGAGTATTCTGGGGTTGGCGGTTGGGTTGTTACCCGTGGAGCAGGGCAGAACTCCAGTTACTACGGCAAGATAGAAGATATCGTTATCTGTCAAGAATATGCAACACCAATAGGCATTATCAAGACAGAAGAGTATCCCGCTATGGCTACTGGACCATCTATCGATCAGATTATGATGGGAAGTGAAGGCGCTTTTGGTGTGCTTACCCATGTAACGTTAAAAGTCTTTCGCTATATGCCAGAGAATCGTATTCGTTTTAGTTATATCTTCCCAAGCTGGGAGAATGCTCAGGCAGCTGCAAAAGAAATTACCCAAAGTGAATTTGGTATGCCTTCTGTATTTCGTTTATCAGATCCAGAGGAAACCAGCTTGATGCTAAAACTCTATAATGTAGAGGGTACAAAATTAGGATCCATTATATCAAAAAGAGGCTATAAACCCATGGAGCGCTGTCTATTCTTAGGTTTCACAGACGGTGAAAAAAGGATTCTGTAAAAAACATGAAGAAGAAGCTTCATAAGGTATGTAAAAAAATATGGAGCCATGTACCTAACAGGTTACCCAACGAAACAATGGGAAAAAGGACGGTTCAAAGACCCTTATATGCGTGATGCCCTAGGTGATTTTGGTGTCATTATTGATACCATGGAATGTTCTGTAACATGGGATAGCATGCCTGAAGTCCATCGAGGGCTAAGGGAATATTGTAAAGCTCGTCCAGAAACCATTTGTTTAACCCATATGTCCCATGTATACCCACAAGGTGCTAACTTATACTTTATATTTATAGCACGCATGGAAATGGATGAGTATGTAGAGTATCAAGCAGGTATATTAGATAACTACATTAAATATGGTGCAGCTATTAGTCATCACCATGGTGTTGGTAAATCTTTTGGTCCCTGGTTAGAACATGATCTTGGTGCCAATGGCTATGGGATTATTAAGACTTTGAAAAAACATTTTGATCCAGATAATATTATGAATCCAGGTGGAACTTTAGGTCTAGATGTTGAAAAACGTCAGCTAAAATACAAGTAATATAATAAGCCTCAGACATTTCTAAAAAGAAGTGTACTGAGGTTTTTTGCGGTGTAGCGTTTGACAAGAACGTATAAGGTTTATATACCTTGCAGAAGGTGAGTCAACAGAATTTTACATCCAATAATAAGGAGTATGATGCCCCCTAGAATATTCATATGAGATTGAAGCTTTGTCTGGTGGCTTAGACCATGACCAATCGTAACACCTATTACAGAAGCAAAGTAAGTAATCTGACCAATAAGGGCAGCAGCTAAAGCTATATCCACATCCAGTAAGGAAAAAAGTAACACCGGTTGCTAAGGCATCAAGCTGGTTGCAATAGATAAAGTCAGCAATAACTTAATACGATCAATGGATAATCTTTTTGAACATGATTCTTTTGACTCTCTTATAAAGCTACAACCAATAGCACCAAGCAATAGAAAGGCTATCCAGTGGTCGATAGGGTCAATAATCTCTTTTAAGGAACAGCCCAAAAACCAACCCACTATAGCCATACCAGCTTGGAAAAAAACCAAAAGATAAACCAGCCTTTAACGCGATTTGAGGAAAACGACGCTTACATGTTAAGCCTAAGGAAATTGATACGGCAAAAGCATCCATAGATAGGCTTAGTGCAATGAGGAGGATAGCATATAAACTCAAAATAATCGCCCTTTCTACCTAGAGTGGTATTCTTATGTAGGAGTTCAAAATTAAATAATAAGCATGTTTATAATCTACGACATAGTAAACGTATATGCGAGATATTCGTATATATGATAGAAATTAAAGTAAGAAAAATTTATTTTTAAATAAATATTGTCATTTTAAAAAATAGTTGAACCCCTATTACAGGTATGCTATAATAATTTGCTATACATATAATCATTAAGCAAATCTATGGACTTGCTATTAAGCGAGTTTTATTTTGGCTTATGATGCGTAACTCGGGAATGAGAATTAAGGTGAAGAGGTGGTACTGTGAAAAAAAAAGACAGATTAAAGAAGTTTATCAGTTACTATAAACCCCACAAAGGATTATTTATGCTGGATATGGTTTGTGCATTCTTAATTGCAGTGATTGGATTAAGTATACCTATGGTATCGAAATATGCACTGGACTTAATTGCTGACAATTACTTCAATACATTCTTTTTAATCATTTTAGGTATTCTTGTAGCGCATATTATACGTGCAGCTCTACAATACATAGTGGACTACTGGGGTCATATATTAGGTGTGCGCATGGAATATGATATGCGTAAAGACTTATTTAGACATTTACAATCTTTATCTTTTAGATATTATAATAAAACCAGGACAGGACATATTATGTCTAGGATGGTTAATGATCTCAACGAAATGACAGAATTAGCCCATCATGGACCAGAAGATTTATTCTTATCCTTTATGATGTTAATCGGTGCATTCTTTGCTATGGTGTTTATGGAATGGCGTTTAGCCTTAGCAGTATACATATTTGTACCTTTTCTTATATGGTTTGCTATTAAACAACGTGTTAAGATGTCACAAGGATTTCGTAATGTTAAGAAGAAGATAGCCAATGTCAATGCCCAATTAGAAAGTAGTATTTCTGGTATACGTGTTTCCAAGTCTTTTGCTAATGAAGAACATGAGATGGATAAGTTTTCAGAAGGAAATGAGGCATTCCGCATATCCAAGAATACAGCTTTTAAAAAATATGGCTAATTTTATGTTGGGAATGGGTTTCATCACCAATATACTGAATTTAGTGGTTATTGGGTTCGGTGGCTATCTTATCTATCGTGGTAATATGGATCTTAATACATTATTAGCTTTTATATTATATGTTAATGCTTTCTCACAACCCATTAGAAAATTGACTAACTTTGTTCAGCAATTTGAATCGGGTATGGCAGGTTTTGATCGCTTTATGGAAATTATGGAAATCGAACCGTTGATTAATGACTTACCAAATGCGACAAAACTAGAGGAAGTAAAGGGGCATATTAATTTTGAGAATGTAACGTTTTCCTATAATGACCACGAAAAAGTATTGAATAATATTAAACTGGATATCGATGCAGGTAAAACATTGGCTCTTGTTGGACCATCAGGTGGTGGAAAGACCACATTATGCCATCTCATACCTCGTTTCTACGAAGTAGATGAAGGTAGAATTACCATTGATGGTAAAGATATCAAAGAAGTGAAAGTGAAGTCCTTAAGAGAGAATATTGGACTTGTTTCACAAGATGTATTCCTATTCGCTGGTACCATTAGAGATAACATCATGTATGGTAATGTGAGTGCAAGTGAAGAAGAACTGATTAATGCAGCTAAGAATGCAGAAATCCATGATTTTATAAAAGACTTACCAGATGGTTATGATACCAATGTTGGTGAAAGAGGAATACGATTGTCAGGTGGTCAAAAACAACGTATCAGTATAGCCAGAGTATTTCTTAAGAATCCACCAATACTCATTTTAGATGAAGCCACATCAGCCCTTGATAATGAAACAGAGATTAAGATTCAATGTGCTCTTGAAAAATTATCCAAAGGCAGAACCTCCTTAGTTATCGCTCATCGCTTATCCACTATTAAAAATGCTGACGAGATTGTGGTGATTACTGAAGAGGGTATCAAAGAAAGAGGAAGTCACGAAGAACTATTGCTAGTAGAAGGTATATACGCTAAGTTGTACAAAGCTCAGTTTAAAGGATATATTCCTGATGAAATAGAATAAATACTAAGCAGAATTGACTGGGTATATACCCAATAATTGATTGGAGAAGATACAGACCCTCCCTTCTAATAAAAGGGGATACGACATTCTACAATTGAGATATTATTATACACGTACAGAAATAGTACTAGAAGAGTTAATGCGATACTTTTTATTTGTATAAGTAGCTGTAAGTTTATGATTCATATAAGCATGGTTATTACAGTTTATCATGTCTGTATAATCTGTATGATCGATCTTGAGGAGAGATTGATTGGAAGAACACATACTATTCATAATTTCCTTAGGCGAAAGGGGTTTTACAGGCTTTTCTTTTTGACTTGTATCGCATTTTTTGGTTGCTAAATTTATTATCTTCATTCAACTGAATCCGTTTGAATTTATCATTTGTATTTATCATATATGCTATGGTGTTATATGTATTTATTTAACAACATATTTCCTCCTATATAAGATTTCAATTGTAGAACATCCAATTGTATTGTAAAATGCATCTGTGAAGACTGTGTGAAGTATGCAATTATTTATTAATAAAAAAGATAAACGCAAAGTGATTTAGCAGGCGAAGATACTTGGAAGGAGTAATTCAATGATCATTACAGTTACACTTAGCCCAACCATTGATAAAACAATTTATGTAGAGGGCTTCAAATTGGATTCAATCAATAACATGAAGGGTACCCGAGAAGATGCAGGAGGAAAAGGCATCAATGTATCGAAAATGGTTAAGAAACTCCAAGGTGATACCTTAGCAACTGGCTTTATTGGTGGTCTAGTTGGAAATGATATTAAGAAAAAGTTGGATGATGACTTAATTCCCTATGATTTTATTCAGGTAGAGCATCCATCACGGTATAATATTAAAATTGTAGACAGGCAAGTTAAAACCTTTACAGATATTAACGAAGGTGGAGGTGTGATAACTCCTGAGGAAATAGCTGCATTAGAATCTAAAATTTTTTTTCAACAAGCCACAGAAGGAGACTTACTTATCTTATCAGGGCGTGTACCGGATAGTGTGGAAAAATCCATCTACAGAAAGTGGATCCAAAAAGCAAACAGTAGAGGCATTAAAGTCATATTAGATGCTGATCACGAACCTTTAAAAGAAGCCATACAAGCAGGTCCATATATGATCAAACCCAATATCCATGAGTTAGAGAGACTTCTCGATACAACATTCAAGTCTATAGATGATGTAGCAAAGCGGTTACCAGAGTTATTAGCGTATGGCATTGAAGTCATTGTGGTGTCTTTAGGTGATAAAGGAGCATACATCTTTACAGCCCATGAAGCTTATTATGCAAAAGGTCTACCGGTAAATGTAAAGAGTACTGTTGGGGCAGGTGATTCTATGGTAGGAGCTATGGCTTATAGTATAACAAAAGGCATGCAGATAAAAGATGCCTTCCACTATGCAGTTGCCACCAGTACAGCTACGGTTCAGAAAGAGGGAACAATTATGGCAGATGTGGATGAGATTGAAGTAGTGATGAATAAGGTGAAGATTAAAACCATAAATTTTTAATAATAGTGAGATACAATGCCTATAGGATATGTATAATCTCTTATCGGATATAAATAAGTAACCCTCTTAAATCTCCATTGGAGAAGTAAGAGGGTTTTTATATTTCTATATAGGTGAAGTAACGACGACGCCTAACTTGCTAAGGAACAGTCTGCTTCAGCTGCTACTTTAGTATCCAATGAAGCTAATCGATAGGTAGATAAACCTGCTAATGCAGCGATAATACCCGTAAACAAATAAATGGTGGTGGGAGGAATCAACTCAAGAACAACACCACCAAGATAATAGCCTAATGGCATGGTAAGGTACACAATATATTTAACACACTGGATACACGTCCCATAATATGATTAGGAACTATTTTCTGTATTACTGTACCAAAGATAACATTAACAATACCAAAAGCACATCCTAACAAGTACAAAATGATAACGCCTGTATAGACATTAGATACAAAGGTAAAAGGTATTAACATGACCCCTTCTAAGGTCAATCCAATAAATAAAAGCTTATATTCACCAAGTTTACGGCTTATTTTCGGAATGACAAAAGACATGGTCAAGCCACCAGCTGATAGAGCGGATAATAAGATACCATATCCTTTACTACCAGCATGTAAGGCATCTTTCGCAAATACAGCAATGTACAACGTAAGTGGTGCGTAAAAGAAGTTGATGATGACACCGGCAACAATCATAAGGTGTAGTAAGTTTTTATTGGTAATGGTATACATAACCCCTTCTTTGAATTCGCTTAACAATGATTTTTTCTGGGCAACTTTAGGTGCAATATAAGGTATCCTCATGAAACTCTCAGATAGACCTGACAGTATAAAGGAAATACTATTGAGAAGAAATAACCCAGGGATACCAATAAAAGCAATCAGGATACCACCTACTGCAGGTCCTAATATAGATGTACCATAACGAGTCATCTGAGACAATGAATTGGCACTGACTAAGTTTTCCTTTTTAACAATAGCAGGTATTGTAGCGTTCACAGCAGGCCCAAAGAATGCACTAGTTGCAGACATGAGTGCAGATATAGCATAGAGCATCCAAAGGTCTAAGTGGTTTGTAAAACTTAGAATGGCAATCATACCCACCAGCATACCATTAATTATATCTGAGATGACAATAATCTTCTTACGATCCATACGGTCAGCTAGAGGACCTGCCAATGGGCTTAGAAGTAGATTAGGCACCGTTGTAAATATCAATGTAATACCAGCTTTTGCAGTAGAACCTGTTGCCTCTAAGACGTACCACATAACGGCAAGAGAATGCATGTTAGATCCTACATTAGATACTAATTGACCTAGCCAGAGTAATACGAAATTTTTTTTGTTTTGGAAAATACCATGTTTGCTTTGCTTCATAATGAAGACCCCTTTTCTTATTGTTATTTAAAATGTATATTCTATCTATATAACGCATGAAAAGTAGGAAGTGTCCATATAAATTGTGCTGTAAGGGTAATAAGTTGATAAAATAGATTGAATGGCGTAATATGTAAGTAGTCTTTCTTGCTTTTTGTGGCATAACTAAAGGGTTAGAAAAGAAAGATTATGTGAATGATATTATAACCTAAAAACTTAGAATAAAGGGGTGTTGGATAATGAAAAAAACACGTACTGATACTTGGTGGTAGTGGCTTAGTAGGTAGAGCAATCGCTGGATATTTGATGATAGATGAGGATATTCATATCTGTAGTACTTATCATAGCGCGTCTATATATAATGTAGGAACAAGTTACCCGTTAGATGTAGGGACATAGAAGGTATGCATCAATTATTAGAAACAACTAAACCGACTTATGTGGTATCTTGTCTTAGAGGAGATTTTGAACAACAACTAGCGTGTCATAAGGAAGTAGCATCCTATTTGAAAACCCATGGTGGTCGGTTATATTATTGTTCAACATTAAATGTCTTTGATAAAGATATCTCATGTGGACATGATGAAACGGACCAACCAGAAGCATCATCAGAGTACGGTCAATTCAAGATTGCATGCGAAGAACTGATTACGGATCTTCTTGGTCATAGAGCTATTATACTTAGGTTACCTCAAGTGTGGGGAAAATCCTGTATAAGACTGGATCAGCTAAAAGAAACCTATAAGAATGGCGAACGTGTCATGGTATTTCCTAAACTCTATTATAATGTAGCATCAGATAATATGATTGCTAAACAAGTACATTATATTATGGAGAATGAAATGGAAGGTATATTCCACTTAGCATCCATTGATACGATACAATATAGTGAATTTTACCGTAGGCTAAGTGAAGTATTAGGCTATAAAAAGATGCTATTTGATCATAATGAAGAAGAGCAAGGGCAGTTTGTGTTAATCCCCAATCGGGTAAAGCAATTTCCGAAGGATTTACAAGAAACTTGTGAGGGTGTGATTAACTATATTACAGGAGCTAACTTCCTATGATATACCTGCTGTTTATGATGGTATATTGATCGATCATTTTAAAAAATAAAAAAAATAATCTTTTAAAAAAAAATAGAGGACACTTTTATATTGCCATTCGTTGTATAGATATAAGGGCTAGCACTTATGGCTTATAATATGAATATTTTAGAAGATAATACGGGAGCGAAACACTATGATCTATCAAGTATATAACCAATATCATCATGATTTTATTCGATATGCTAAGAGTCTCGTCACCAGAAAAGACGACGCTTATGATTTGGTTCAGGAAACCTATGTTAAAGCCATAGAGCGTGAAGAGATTTTTGAGCAAATGAATGAATATGAAATAAAGGGTTGGTTCTTCCGAGTGATCAAAAACAAATTTATTGATCAAGTGAGGAAAAACAAACGCATTATCTTCAGCGAAGAAGAACATATGTTGACAACAAGTGTGTTTCTAGAAACAGATATCTTCTTTGAAGAGATGATTGAGACATTACCAGATCATCTAAGAACACCTATTGTACTCAAATATAGAGCGGGTTTGAACAGTAAAGAAATAGGTGAGCTACAAGGTATATCACCATCGACAGTGAGAAATAGGTTAAGTCTAGGTTTACAGAAATTAAAAAATGGAGGCGTTGAATATGGGAATCATTAAGAATATAGGTTTTTTAGATGCTAGAAAGGCAACAGAGGAATCCGTGAAAAAAAATGTAACGAAAAATAGAAAAATATATCAACACTTGTCT
>JDSF01000036.1_pt1 | contig 126328 bp, 203 predicted proteins | sample 199441 | NCBI WGS metagenome assembly JDSF01 (sample SAMN02592751, study PRJNA231836) | bioreactor metagenome | isolation source: continuous culture bioreactor denitrification-DNRA | place: Germany: Bremen
GGTTAACGGCGATTTTGAGTGAGTCATAGCCATCCTTATGAAGTGCAGTTGTATCCCTGAGAGCCCGAGTTATCACCCACTCCCCTATAGGCAGAATGAGCCCGTTCTCCTCGGCTACAGGTATAAAAACATCCGGCGGAACTTCGCCAAGGTCCGGATTATTCCATCGAAGCAGAGCTTCCATCCCCATAATCTGCATCGTATCTAAATTTATCTTTGGCTGATAAAACAGCTCAAGTTCATCATTCTCTATGGCACGGTTAAGCTTAGACTCCATCAGGAGTCTGTCACGAAGGAGTGTATCTATGCTGCCTGTATAATGCTGAAGATTATTACGTCCTTTCTGTTTCGCCTGATACATGGCAATCTCAGAATTCTTTATCAGCTCAGAGGTGCTTTCACCATTATCAGGATAAAAACATAAACCGCCGCTCATCTGTATGAAAAGCTCGTAGCCTTGTATTGTTATAGGTTCTGCAACTTTTCTTATGATATTCTGAGCCCGCATTACAGCCTCTTCTCTGTTTTTTTTAAATCAGTGAAAAGTATGCCGAATTCGTCACCGCCAAATCTGGCAACAGTTGTCGTCTCTTTCGTTTTGTTTCTTATCCTTTCAGATATAATCTCAAGAACCCTGTCCCCGGTGCTGTGCCCGAGTGTCTCATTGAGATTTTTTTTAAACCTGTCAAGATCCAGAAATAAAACAGCTATCTTTTGTGTATTGTCATTAGTCTTTATAGCCTTATCCAGAGCATTATTGAAATACAGCCTGTTGGGCAGACCTGTGAGGAAATCGTGAGTTGCCTGATATTTGATGTGGTCTTCGTAGCTTTTTTCTTTCTGTAATATCGTGGATAACGGTTATGTAGTTAGTTATCTTCCCTTTAGGGTCCCTCACGCATGACATGGTGAGTATTGACGGAAAAGAAGTTCCGTCTTTTGTGAGCTGCCACGCTTCACCGTGCCATCTGCCGTATTTGTACAGAGCTTTCCACACGTCTTTATAAAAAAACAGTATCGTGTTTGTCACTTCTAAGGATCATGACGCTGCGACCCCTGACATCGTCCTCTTTGAAACCGGTCATAGCAGTATATGAGGTATTTGTGGAGATTATAGTCCCTTTATCATCTATGATGATGATGCCGTCGAGAGTATTTTCAAAAAACCTTTGAGGCGAGTAAAAGCTTTGCCTCTGAGTCCTTCCTCTCTGTAATATCAATCCCCTGTATGATAGTCCCAAGGTACTTGTTATCTGTGTATATATCAGTCAGATTCCATATCACGTGCTTTGTCACTTCCGTTTGCATGTTAGTGACGGCGGATTCAAACTTGGAGGTTGATACGTGACTGCCTGCATTGTTTGCCACAGAGACTTTTGCATCGGGGAAGATATGGTAAATGTGGCTGAGATGTTTACCTACTACATTAGAGCTTTCGAGCCCCGACAGCTTTTCGAGGGAGCTGTTGAATAGTGCTATATTTCCGTTCTCGTCCCATATGGATATCGGAGCTTCCGCATGGGTTATGAGGTTTTTCAGATATATCTGAGTCTCGGTGAGATCGTCGGTTATATTAGAAATATGTTCAGCCAAAAGGTTGAATTCAAATATTATAGACTGTTTATAATGTATGGACTCATTGCTGGAGAGGATAGCCTTAGTAAAGTCGACAAGCCTGTAAAGAGACCTGACTGTAAAGAGGTTGACTATATATCCCAGCAGTATAGTCACTAAGAATACGATAGATATGACGGCAAAAATAATCTTTTTTTTGTTCTGCCTTCTGATGTTTTCAACAAAAGTATCGGGGAGGGACTGGAAAAAACTTTAACGTGACACCGCTGTCCTCAAGAGTAATATCGGAGCAGTGAGCAACTTCCCCTTTAGTGATAGAGATGTTGTCCTGATTATAGCAAAGCCCTATTATGGCATTTATCTCTTTGTCGGTTTCGCCTGAGATGATGCTGTCTCCGTATATGATGGCTGCTTCGGACAGGTTTGTTGCAGCGAGTATGTCAGCAATAATATTCGAAGAGTTGTTCAGGAGTATCCCTGCATAGAAATACCCTGCAAGCTCGCCTGTCTCATCACTTATTACCTCAGATGAACCGGACAATGCTATAAGAGTTCCGTCTGTTGATTCAGATTGTATCACCTTAGTCCCGTGCTGTAGAAACCTGCTGTTAGCCATCATGTAGGTTATGATTCTGCTGGTGTCATAGAACGGAGAGCTGGCATTAAAAAATGTATTGCCCGTCCACAGACTGAAAGAAGAAGACATCTATATCTTTTGCGAATGATTCGTCATAGAGGTTGAGCATCTCAATCTCAAAGGATTCTAATTTACCGTTCAGGAATAGTGATGCTTTGGATGAGAGCAGAAACTCCATATCCTTTATAGAGTTCGAAAGCAGGTCAGACTGTTTGTCGATAATCATGCTTGCGATACTGCTGTTTATTTTTTGTTATTTCAGTGGTCTTTTTTAGCGAACGCATCGGTAAGGAACTGATTGTTCATAAAGAACATGACAGCGGACAGGGTCACCGCCATGGATATGATGGCGATGATGAAAAAAAGAATATAGTCTTAGCCCTCCGGCGTTGGTTACTTTCCTGAGTATCTTAATGCCCTCTCTGTCAGAGTGTCTATATCCTTGTCTGTCATATCTTTTGTAACAGTGACGAACTCGCCGCTGAAAATCCTTGGAGACATTTCGGGTTTATTCAATAAATCAAACTTAATAGCTTCGGCTATAGCCACACCGTTGTCGTCGTTCATCCGCATGACGGTGAAGTCGAGTTTGTCCTGTTTGATTAGTTCAAGCTCTTTGAGTGTGCCGCCCCAGCCGTTCACCATCACTTTATTAGTGAGTCCAAGCTCCTCTATAGCTTTCGATGCTCCGATAGCGATATCTGTCGAGCATGCGTATATGAAGGATATGTTCGGGTATCTTTTGAGGGCATCCATGACTGAAGAGTATGCCTTGTCGGCGTTGAAGTCGGTATAAAACTTAGCCGTCGGTATAAAACCTTTGGCGAGTGCATAGCTTTCAAAACCGCCGCCTCGGAGGGTGCTTACTGTCCCTTTCGAACCGTAAAGGAGGATGTAGTTCGCACCTTTCGGGAACATTTCGCTGTATTGGTTAGCGATAATCTTAGCCCCTTCTATATGGTCGAACCCTACATACATATATGGTGGATTCATCTCCCATTGTTTAAGTGGTGTTGTAAGATTCTGTATGAAAATTTTAGGATATTTTTTCCCAAGCACTGTGGATACCAGTCGTTTGATATTTTCGTTATCTACCGAGATGGCTATGTAATCCGTTTCCTGCTTTAATGCATTTGCCAGTTGTTTAACCTGTAATCTGAAATCCCCCGACGGTTTACTGAAAAAAACGTGATGTTTCATGCCTGATCCCAAGCTCATCCAATCGCATTTCCATAGAGGTTACACTGTCTTTCCAGTAGTTTGATTTCTGTATCCCCGGGTATATTGCTGCGATCTTCACAGGCTTTTCCATGCGGAGTCCGACGGGTATAGCGTAGGAAGACACAAGGTCAGAGAATGATGTCATAAGCTGCTTCTGGCTGGGGTTTTCGTCAATAAATTTATCTATCGTCACATAGCTCGACGTATCGAAGGCACTGCAGACCGAAGCAGTGAAAAGCAAAATCGAAAGTGTAGTATACTTGATTAACCCGATAAACATAAATCATTGACCTCAATCTACTATATCACTAGGTATAGGCTCATTCAATATCTCTTTAAAATTCTTTCATCTTATGTGTCCCTTTAGAGAAGAAAATAGCGAAAAGGAACAGCATATATATCATGATAGTCGGTATGACAAATGATGATTGAAAGAATGCAACAGGTGCCAGAACTGCAACGATCAGCCAGTGCAGTACTATTGCAGGTCCTGAATGGAGCATGATAGGAAAATCTCTGAATCTGCATATGACAGCCAGACCGCTTATGTTCCAGCCGTATAGAGCCAGTGTCCTGTGATAAAGGATTGTCATGTCTTTATATAACGGGTCTGTGTATCCGTATGCGTATATAAGTATGTATATAACACCCGAAACAGAAGTCATCAGAAGGAATACAATCCCTGAGGTTAGATAAGCTTTCTGCTGCTCTTTAATCCCGAGTTTTATATATAGGTAGAGTACACATGAGACAGCAAAGAACAGCACAATAGATATGGTGAGTTCCAGAAATATAGCCTCAAAGAGTATGAAAACAAAGAATATGACCACTCCGAGTGTGATAGTCCAGAAACATATTACCTTTAATAGTCTGAAAATATTATTTCTAGCCTTGTGCATGGTTGTGAACATCACACTGAGGGATATCAGTGATACAGGGAATGAAAAAAAACCGAGGAAGAATGTATTCAGCGTCAGTTTTTTCGGAATGTATGAATGTGTAATACTCCTGATTAATTATCGCTGTTATGGAGATAAGAAGACCTATTGAGAGACAAAGGAGTGATGCGTGATGAAACTTCTGAGCTGACGGAACTTTGAGTGTAAAGAAATCGAACGGAAAAAAAACTGAACCGCATATTCCTCACTGATTCCACAATTAAAAAAAAGAGGATGAGGGAGACGACAATCGCCAGAATATAATACTCGAAAAAAGCAAGAAAAGCGTAAACGAATGACAGGAAAAAAAAGGCGTAGAGCCTTTTGGTCATGCGGCCTTTGTCCATGGTGAAGTATAAAATTATTGTTCCGCCTGTGCAGAGGTTAAATAGGAAGATATGCAGGCGTTCAAAGTTGTAGTCCGGTATGAAGTGGTGCATAAATCCGAAGGAGAGGGCTATTGTCATGGTAATCATGAAGACGAGTCTGAGAGGTTTGCTCATTATCTTCTCCCTAATAAATGTTTAAGTGCGTCAGTGAGCAGAGGATATCTGAATCTGAACCCACTTTCAAGGAGCTTTTTAGGTTTGACGTTTGCACTGGAGAGTAACACTTCCTCGCCCATCTGCCCATAAACCAGCTTGATAAGCCATTCAGGTATACGCAGAAAACGCGGTCTGTTAAGGACTTTTGCCAGAGTGTCGGCAAACTCCTGCCACCTTACACTATTGGGTGATGTCAGGTTTACAGCTCCGTTCAGGGATTCTGTCTCCATGATGTGAGTCATGGCATAGAGAACGTCGTCCATGCTTACCCAGCTGAGGTGCTGTCTTCCGCTCCCAAAGACTGTCCCAAGCCCCAAGGAAAAAAAGTTTATAAGTCCTTTGGAGAGCACCGCCTGCAGGGATAGTGCAACACCTATACGCAGATGAACAACTCTTATCCCTTTGTCCTCCGCCGCTTTTGTAGCCTTTTCCCACTGATAGCAGACATGGGATATAAAATCCTTGCCTGTTTCTGATTCTTCATCCAGTTCCTCTTCGCCTCTGTCGCCATAATAGCCGATTGCCGATGCACATATCAGAAGCTTTGGAGGTTTTGTCATATTGGATATAGTCTTGGCAAGGAGGCTTGTACTGCGAACCCTGCTGTCGACAATAGATAGTTTCTTTTCATTGGTCCAGTTTTCGTCCCCTATCGGCTCACCTGCTAGATGTATCATTACGTCAACATCTTCAAAAAATATCTTCCGTGAGCTCAGCATTCGGATTCCAGCAGACATCACCTATACATAGCTGTTTTTCGTTTCTGACCATGCGGATAACTTTGTGCCCCTGGGTCTGAAGATAAGGGATGAGCTCAGAGCCGACAGCTCCCGTAGCTCCTGAGACTACAATAGTCTTGGGCTGCTGATTATATTCATGGAGGATTTCAATGTCATTTTTTAGAGACATTCTGTCTGTATGCAAACATTCTGCTGAGTTTGGTTCTGACAAACGGACCTGCAACATATTTAGAAATGAAATGAAGGGGGGAGTTTGTATTCGATAGTGTCGGTTATTATTGTTGTGTCGCCATTCTCTTCAAAATCGTGTGAGTGCTCCCACATGGAGAACGGACCGCTGTTTTGCCTGTCCTTAAAGTGCTTGTCTTTATAGTATTCTATGTGTTCTGCCTGCCACGGGATGCTGAAAAAAACCTGTTCCTACGTTTAGGGTGCAGGTTGCTCCCACATCTATACCATCGTTTTTTTTCCAGTAATTCAATGGTTTCCCACGGTGGAGTGAGGCGTAAAAGAGCCCCTTCTTTCGTGCCATTCAAATGCCGTATGAGCGTCAGATTTTATGTCTGTAACACATTGATAGATTGATTTGTTCATATATCAGACACTTTATATCTAAAAATGGATTATGGCAACTTGCAATATCCTTTAGTTCCTGTTATTAATATAAGAGATGACTAATAAAAAAGTTGTTTTAGAATCGTTTACATAAAGAACGGCCTTGTTTTATTGTGCATTTATCCTGCTTTGTTAGTTATTTGTAATAGTAAAGAAAAGAATAGCCCTGTTATCGGAGAATATGAAAAAATCTCATTGAGTTTTTTGATAAGTCAGGGTAAGAATTAATATCGATATATAATTTCGGAGGTATGTCATGTCATTGATGGACAAATTCTGGGGGGATTGCTAAAACCAGAAACAAGACGATAGTTCTGCCTGAGGGCGAAGATGAAAGGACTATTGATGCGGCCAATGCAATAGCAGAGAATGGACTTTGTAATGTTATTCTCCTTGGGGATGAAGCAGAGATAAAAAAAAGGCTTTCGATGCAAAAGGCTATGAGGTCAGATGTAAGATTATCGAGCCTTCAAAGAGTGAATATCTGGAAGACTTTACCAATACATATTATGAAAGCAGAAAAGCAAAAGGGATGAGCCTTGAAGAGGCCGCAGAGAGCATGAAAGATGTTCTTTATTTCGGCTGTATGCTTGTTCAGAAAGGGATCGCTGACGGTGCTGTTACAGGTGCTTGTCATACTACGGGGGGATGTTCTTCGTGCCGCTATCCGTGTTATCGGAACAATGAAAGGGATGAAGACCGTATCCAGCTCATTTATCATGGTGACACCTAAGCCTGAGTTCGGAGTGAACGGAGCTGTTCTTTTCGCTGACTGTGCCGTTAATCCTAATCCTGATGCAAAGACACTTGCTGAAATCGCTGTATCATCAGCGGCAAGCTGTAAGTCATTTCTGGAGGTTGAGCCGAAGGTTGCTATGCTCTCTTTCTCAACTAAAGGTTCTGCATCTCATCCGGATGCCGACAAGGTTATTGAAGCTCTCGCGATTGCTAAGGAACTTGACCCTAATCTCGCCATCGACGGTGAACTTCAAGCTGATGCAGCTCTTTTAGAGGCTGTCGGTGCTAAGAAAGCTCCGGGCAGTGAAGTTGCCGGTAAAGCAAATGTTCTTGTTTTCCCTACACTCGATGCAGGTAACATAGGTTACAAGCTTGTGGAAAGGATAGCCGGAGCAGAGGCTATAGGTCCTGTTATTCAGGGGCTGGCAAAACCTGTAAACGACCTCTCAAGAGGATGTAAATACATGGATATCGTAAATGTTGCGGCTATTACGGCTGTGCAGGCTGACTAGGGGGGGGATATAATGGATATATTAGCACTTAACTGCGGAAGTTCTTCCGTTAAATACCAGCTTTATGACTGGACAAACAAAGCAGTCATAGCAAAAGGTGTAGTGGAGAGAATAGGTATCGGTGATTCTTTCATCATCCACGAGCCGGAAGGTAAAGAGAACTATAGAGAAGAGTACGAGTGTCACGACCACTCCACAGCTATCAGCCTCATTGTAAAAACACTCACTGGCGGCGAATCCGCTGTCCTTGACAGTATGGATAAGATATCTGCCGTAGGACACAGAGTCGTTCACGGCGGAGACAAGTTCGCAAGCAGTGTTCTCCTTACAGAAGATGTTATAAAGACAATAGAAGATGTTCAGCACCTTGCACCGCTCCACAACCCGCCAAACCTTGCAGGTATCAGAGCAGCTCAGAAGGTTATGCCGAACATACCTCACGTTGCAATTTTCGATACGGCATTCCATCAGACTATGCCGGAAGAAGCTTATATCTATCCTGTGCCATACGAGTGGTATGAGGAGTATGGTGTAAGACGTTACGGTTTCCACGGAACAAGCCACCTTTACGTTTCAAAACGTGCGGCAGCTCTTCTTGGAAAGGATGCAAAAGACTGTAACATCATCACTATGCATATAGGTAACGGTGTTTCTCATACGGCTATCAGGAATGGAGTTTCTGTTGATACATCAATGGGACTTACTCCGCTTGAGGGTGCTATGATGGGAACAAGATGCGGCGACATCGACCCGGCTATTCCGCTCTTTATGCAGCAGCAGCTTGATGTTGATGCGAAGACAATGGATAATATCCTTAATAAAAAATCAGGTGTACTCGGTATCACAGGCCGCTACACAGACAGACGTGATGTACTTACGTGTGAAGATACGGATTATAAGCACCGCTGCGGACTCTCCACCGACGTTGAGGCCTACAGGCTTCGTAAATATATCGGTTCATACTATGCTGTTCTAGGCAGAGTGGACGCTATCGTATTTACGGCAGGTGTCGGCGAGAATGCAGGTGTTATCCGCCAGATGGCTATCGAAGGTCTTGAGAATATGGGAATCATCGTCGACAGAGAGAAGAACCTCGGAACTTTCTCCAAGCACGGCGAGACAGAGATATCAACACCTGAATCCAAGGTTAAGGTGTTCGTGATCCCTACTAACGAAGAGCTCGTGTTTGTAGAGGATGTTGTGGCTATCCTTGAGGATAACTACAAGCCTCATACAGAGCACCAATACTCATTCCTCAAGTAATTCAACTTTCGAAACTTTGAAGTAATATTTAAATCCCCAACCTGTTGCCAAGGTTGGGGATTTTTTAGTTTTAGATATATTTTTTCCATCAAATTGTCAAAAGCACCGCACAGCTCTTGTGTTGCAGAAACAACATTCTCCAGTGATGAACCGTCTGCTACCGATTCTCGCACCCTTTTAAGTGAGTTGTCGCATGCAGAATGATAGTTGCTCAGCACACGGTTCAAAGGTTCAATAGACTCGGAAGGGAACTGCGAGCTGAATTCTGTAGACAAATACCTGCCAAACTCTGTGGAGGATTGACTAGGGAATGACCCGTCACAGTGATTGGAGAGATAACAGTTGAAAACATTTTTAGTAAGTCCGAGATATTCCAGTTTTGCTTTGGCGAATATAGTCCCTTTGCGGCTGAGCTTAAACCTGCTGAACATAGCAGACAGCTCGTCCATATTTCTGAGTAGATTATCTATCTCCTGTACAAAAGAGCTGACCACTTCCTTAGATGAGTTTGAAAGGTGGGCTACATTTTCGACACTGTTAGCAATCTCTCCGGTAGCACTCGACTGCTCTTCCACAGCCGCAGATATACCTGTAACAAGGTCACTGAGTTCTCTGATAGCCGACACAATATTATTAAAATTGTCAGACAGTCCGGATGCTACTTCCTGTTGTTTTACAACAGATACAGAGACAGTATCGGTGGATTTTATAACATGATTAACGTCAGTCTGTATCCTGTTGACCATCCCTTCAATCTCTTTGGTGGAGGTTTGAGTCTTTTCCGCCAGCTTCCTTACCTCGTCGGCAACAACCGCAAAGCCGCGTCCGTGCTCACCTGCTCTTGCCGCCTCAATGGCTGCGTTAAGTGCCAGCAGGTTTGTCTGTTCAGAGATATCATCAATTACATTGATAACCTGACCGATGGATTCGGCATTTGTTTTGAGCCCTGCTATCTCTTCTTTCAGAGCATTTAGCACAGCAGTCGCTTCTGTGGAGAGATGAGCCGCCTGTGATATGGCATTTCCGCCTGCTTCGGCGAGCTCAACCGTATTTTCAGCTTTATGAGCTGAGTCAGTGCTATTTTGTGCTATCTCAGAGATAGTCGCATTCATCTGCTCACTGGCCGCTGCCACCTGAGAAGACAGGATCACATTTTCGTCACTCTTGCCTGTGACATTCACGATACCGCTGGAGATAGGAACAGTCGATTCGCTGGCATTAGAGAGAGTATATAGAGCCTGAGCAAAATCCTTCTCAATATTTCTGAGAAAAAATATTAACGTACACCGACATCTCGGTAATCTCATCATGTGTCGCTGTCTTAAAAACCTTACATGAATCACAGTCAGCAAGACCGTTATTAAGTATAGGGCAGGACTTATCTCCATATTCACCCATGTAGTACCAGCAGGGTGTTGCCTCTGAATGGTTACTAAATGCACCTGATGTGTCTTTGACTATCTTAGAGGCATTTGGAAGCTGCATCGGAACATTTTGTGACAGATCCCCTTTACCGCTCGCTAACTCTTTTGCCATCTGAGCAAAGTTACTGAGAGGTTTCAGAACGATTATAATAATAATCATGAGAATAACCGATAGGATAACCGCCAGTATAAGATTTGAAACCACCTTAATGGTAAGGGATTTCCATGCTGCCGATATTGATTCCTGAACATCTTTCACGAGGAGCAGTTTACCGACAACAGCCCCCCGTAAAGTCCTTCAGGTCAACATGGTGCAGCTCGTGTGTGTTCCCGTTAATAGATATCTCTTTTTTTTGTCCGAGTTGATAAAAAACAGGCATGTCCTCATTTGAATGAAGGTAGTAGACAACATTCTCTTTCACTACATCAGTCGGTTTTGTGTCGAATCTACGTGCTTTTTTTAAATACTTCGTCAAAGATGCCGATTGAGTAATGCATGTCGTAAAGGGATGCAGTCTGTTTTACTATAGTATTGATAGAACCGCCGAATTCGACACTGCCGATGTGGACACCTTTGTTAAACACAGGATACACAACCCTGAGTCCGGGACCGCCTCGCCCCACTTCCAGCCCTGTAATAGGTTGTTTTGTCTTATTTGTCTCTATGACGGTTGCTCTGAACCCAGAGAGATCATCACCGAATTTGCTCGGTTTATGCATACGTAAAAAACTTGTAGCAGGTGGAAGATGAAACTGAAACTGTTTAATCTCATACTCTTTTTTCTATGGACTTGTAGTATGGGACAAGAGCTTTAGCCAGACCTTCACGGTCACCGTCGGCAAACATCTGTGTGATCTCCGGATCGGTGGCAATGGTTAGCACTGTGAGAGAAAGATTTTTGAAAGCACTCTCAAGTACATTCTTCAGGTTGTTTTCTGCTTGAGTAAAAGTAACCTGAGTAGTCTTAGACAGGTTCGTTTTAAAGGACCTATAATCCAAAAAATGAGTTAAAAAAGTGTGATAAAGATAACGCCTAAAAAGGCAACACCGAAAATCTTGACCTTGATATTGGTACGCATAATAAACCCCCATACCGCTGTATATACCTAATTATACATAATAATAACTACTATTACTGGTGTATGTTAATTATTTTTTGACAAAAATTTGACATTAGCTAAGAAGTGACAGATATATTGCCTGAAAATGTATAAGCTGATATGATGTAAATAATTAGTTTGATAAGGGATATACATGGAAGATATTTTCGCCGCAGACAGACAGCCGGAGGATTTTCAGACAGTTTCTATAAGACCGCAGGGGTTTGACGATTATGTCGGCCAGCGTAAGGTAAAAGAGAACCTGAAAATTTTTTGTTCAGGCGGCCAAGAAACGTGGTGAATCACTGGATCACTGTCTTTTTCATGGTCCTCCCGGGCTGGGGAAGACAACACTCGCAAATATTATTTCACACGAACTTGGCGTTAATATAAATTCAACCAGCGGACCTGTTATAGATAAGGCAGGTGATCTTGCCGCTATACTCACTAACATTCAGGAGGGGGATGTCCTCTTCATAGATGAAATACACAGGCTTCATTCCAATGTTGAGGAGATTTTATATCCTGCAATGGAAGACTATAAGCTGGATATCCTTATCGGGCAGGGACCTGCCGCAAGAACAGTTAAAATCGACCTTCCGCCCTTCACTCTGATAGGTGCGACGACAAGGGCAGGGCTTCTGACATCACCGCTCCGTGACAGGTTCGGCATGATACTCAGGCTTGAGTTTTATGACGTGGATGAGCTTCAAAGCATCCTTCTGCGTGGGGCAGATATTCTTGAAGCACGTATAGAAAAGGCGGCCGCCAGAGAGATAGCAGGCAGAAGCAGAGGCACTCCTCGTATCGCTCACCGCATCCTCAGGCGTGTGAGGGATTTTGCCGACATTCTTAATAACGGTCACATAACTCTCGATCTTGCCAGAGAAAGTCTGGAAAAGCTTGAAATAGATTCCGAAGGTCTAGATGCATCCGACCGTAATCTACTCCTATCTATTATAGAAAAATACGACGGTGGACCTGTGGGTGTCGATACACTTGCAGCCACAATGAGTGAGGAACGTGACACCATCGAAGACGTTATCGAACCTTACCTTATCTATCGGGGTTTTCTAAAGAAGACTCCACGTGGCCGTATGGCAACAGCCATGGCATACGAACACCTCAAGATGTCTGTCCCCGGACGTTTGACAGTCTCCGACTTTCTAGACGAGGATAAATAACTTGGCGAAAAAAAAATCAAAATACGTCTGTCAATCATGCGGATATGTTACCCCTGCGTGGATAGGTAAATGTCCTGAGTGCTCCGGCTGGAGTACATTTGTGGAAGAGATTGCCCCGGACGAAAAGACAACAGCCATAAGCAAAAGAACCCCAAAAGTAAAACCTGTCTCTCTGAAAGATGTGCAGGGGCTTGAAACTGAGCGTACTCCTACAGGCATGGCTGAGTTGGATCAGGTGCTGGGCGGTGGGCTTGTCAAAGGATCGGTGCTTCTGGTCGGTGGTGAGCCTGGGATCGGTAAATCTACTATAATGCTTCAATGTGCAGGAATTCTCTCCAGAGACAGGCTGAAAGTCCTGTATGTTTCGGGTGAGGAATCGGCAGCACAGTTAAAACTTCGCGGCGACAGGTTAGGTGTTTCAGACAATGAAATCGATATTCTTTCCACCAACAGCCTCGAGGATGTCTTACAGGCGTGTGATAATGAAAAAAAACCCGATTATATAATACTCGATTCCATACAGACTATAGCTTCCGACGATCTGAACTCTGCTGCCGGCACTGTCGGGCAGGTTAAGCATGTGACTTATCGCTTGGTAGAACTGGCGAAAAGCAGAGGGATAACCGTTATGATCGTGGGGCAGGTGACTAAGGACGGCTATATAGCAGGACCTAAAGTTCTCGAACATTTAGTTGATACTGTTCTGTATTTTGAAGGTGATTATAGCAGAGGTGTGAGGATTCTCCGTTCTGTTAAAAACAGGTTCGGACCTACAAATGAGGTCGGGATATTTGAAATGACAGATAAAGGCTTGGTAGAACTATCAAGCTACTCTTTTGTCGAAGATAAAAAAGATAACTCAGCCGGGCGTGTTTTTGTCCCTGTTATGGAAGGAACAAGAGCTTTTCTGATAGAGGTGCAGGCTCTTGTCGCTCCGACATTCTATCAGTTTCCTAAACGTAACTGCATGGGGTTTGACCTGAACAGGCTGAATATGCTCCTCGCTGTCCTTGAAAAGAAGGGCGGTATCAATCTCGCAGGGAGTGATATATATATAAATGTTGCAGGCGGGATGAAAATCACTGAGACAAGTGCAGACTTAGCCATATGTGCGGCGATAGTTTCATCCTTCAGAGATAGACCGATCCCTACTGAATGCACCTTTATAGGCGAGGTTGGGCTGACGGGCGTTATCCGTCCCGTGTCGAATATGGGGAGCAGGTTAGCCGAAAGTTATAAGATGGGAATACGAAAATATTACGCTCCGGAGAAACTGGAGTTTGACAAAAGCATAGAAACTAGTTTATCTATTAACATATCTAAATTTTTAGATATCTTTTGAGAGAGATATTGACCGGCTGTTTTACATTGCTACGGAGGATTTTATACAATGGGACTTCTTGATGGTAAAAAAAGCACTGATTTTCGGTGTTGCAAATAACAAGAGTATAGCTTACGCGATTGCTCGTAATTTTATAGAGCAGGGTGCAGAGGTTGCATTCAGCTATGCGGCAGAAAAAACTCAGAACGAGAGTTGAAAAAAGTTTCTGAGGAGCTTGGCGGAAAGTTTCTGGTCCCTTGTGATGTTACAAGCGATGAAGAGATAGAGAAATGTTTCGAGCAGGTAAAAGAGGAGTGGGGGGGGACATTCGATATCCTGATCCACTCAGTTGCCTATGCTCCAAGCGAGGCTCTCAAAGGTAGATACATAGATACACAGAGAGATCATTTCGCTATGGCTCTTGATATCAGTGCATTTTCACTGGTAGCTATATCTAAAGCTGCCGAACCTCTCCTTAATGATGGCGGTAGTATCATCTGCATGTCATACCTTGGTGCGGAGAAAGTTATTAAGAACTATAACGTAATGGGTGTCGCAAAGGCGGCTCTCGAATCGACTACACAATACCTTGCTTACGATCTGGGCGAGAGAAAGATAAAAGTGAACGCTATCTCTGCAGGTCCTATCAAGACACTTGCAGCGGCAGGGATATCCGACTTTAAAAAAAAGATTTTCAACCATATTGCAGAGAATGCTCCTCTGCGTGACAACTGCACACAGGAAGACGTGGGTAAAACTGCTGTCTACCTCGCCAGTGACCTTTCATCCGCTGTTACGGGTGAGGTTATACACGTGGACTGCGGTTACTCCATAATGGGTCTGTAGGTCAGCACCTACTAGCTTATCTCGAGAGGATGTTTTGTGCATCCATGTGGTTCGGCTTATTTTATTCGCCAGCTTAGTTAATAGAAAAGGGACATCATGAGATGTCCTTTTTTTTGTAGGTTAGCACCTACAGGCTTATTTCGAGAGGATATTTTGTGCATCCACGCAGTTCGGCTCACTTCATCCGCCTGACATGTCATTGCGAGGAGCAGAGCGACGTGGCAATCTGCAGGAAAAAACTGATTAGTTACTTTGTGAAGAGTGATATAGATATGTCGGGGATAAAAAACTGCAACACAGAACGATTATGAAAACTACTTGAGGATCATGCGGTATTTCTTTTCACGGTGGTCGGGGATGTAGCTGGTTTTTGCCATGCGGAGAGCCATCTTTCCGAGATCCTGCTCAAAATTAATGAATTCATATCTCTTTGGGAGGATATTGGCGAAGTCGTTGTATAAATACTGATAAATCCCTTTATACGAAGTGAGCCCCTTAGCAAAATGAAGGACATATGTATTGTCCGTGAGCTCTTCACCGAGGATAAATCCGACAGGTTTTTCATCGATATAGTAAATTCCGCCACATACACACAGGTCATTGTACAGACTCAGGGCTTCACAGCATGCGTGATAGTCGGTCTCTTCCTTTGTCATGCCTGAAAGTTCCTGCCACTGCTCAAGGATATATTTAGCATCTTTGAGATTGTCATTGTTCATCTCAACCGCTGTAGCTTCATAGTTCTCTTTGAACTGCTTAAGCAGATTACGCTTCTTATGGAGTTTCCGTCCTGCATATGTCTGCATCTTTTCTGAGGTATATATATAGTCCGTGTCACCGTCGCTGAAGCTGTATTCTATGCAGTACTGCTTAAAGTAGGTTATCCAGCTTTCGTGGACAGGGAAGAAGAAGTCGCATTCTTGCTGAAGTTTCCTGAGTGAATCCACACAGCAGGTTCGCATATCCTTTGTGGGCATGATGTAAGTGTAGCCGTCATAGGAGACCCCACGGACAAAATATTCGTTTTCAAATTCAAAAAAAACTTCATAATTATGAGCATTTCTGAATAAATATAGATTAGGAAAACTATACTCCGATATAGGAATACTGACGGATCTTAGGCGGTCTTTCAGCAGCGATTTATGTTCTAATGAAATTTTTTCATAACTCATGTAAACGTACCTTTACACGAAAAATATAAAAAAAGTCCATTTTTTATATCTGTTATCAATTGTTTTTTACAAAATTTATCTTCAAAAAAAAGGCTTTGGTTATATATACTTTATATAGTTGCATGATGGATCGCTCATGGTTTAGGCATAATTTTTTTTTATCGACTAAATGGAGATAGAATGTATTTTGATTTAGCGTTGCTTTCGTGTGTGCTTGCTTTACTGCATGTCACACTATTTTTTCTTTATGGGGCATAAGAGGCTGGAGCTGGTGACTAACGGCTTTGCTTTTCTTGGTTTGCTTTTCTCTGTCGGCCAGTATGTGGCTCTTTATAAAATGCCGACACCTCCGTATGCCAGTTTCAGCGGTATTTTACTGTTGCTTACGATCGCACTTTTTTATAAGTTATTTCGCTATGTACATAAAGTACAAGCGTCCGTCGATAGGGCTCTTTGTCTTTCCGCTTACTGTGCTTTTTTGTTCTGATATCCAGATTCTCATCTAACATAGAGATGTCCCACGAGGGTGTTGTGGTCACTATATGGCTGTACATCCATTTGCCTTTCACTATTATGGGGACAGCGTTTTTTTATGCTTTCGACATTCGCAGGGGTGATGTATTTCATTCAGGAGCGTCAGCTCAAACAAAAGAAATTCGGCATCATCTTCCAGAGATTTCCACCGCTGGACACCATTAACAGGCTGGTGAATACAACACTTTATCTCGGGTTTTATACATTCACCATCGGTCTTCTGGCTGGGTTCGTATGGATGATATATTCAAGCGGTGCTATCAATATTTTCAGCCCTAAGCTTGTCTTTGCCATAATAACCTGGATTATTTACAGCAGTATCACTTTTTTACAAACAATTCAGAGGGATGTCTCCGAAGGACACGGCCCTTTCGACTATAATAGGTTTTATTTCAGTGCTTATCACCTACATAGGTGTGGCATTTTTTTGTGATGGGATAACAGATGCAGTTAGCGGTATTAGGTTTAAATCATAATTCTGCTCCTATTGAGGTGAGGGAGAAACTCGCCGTGGACGGAGAAGAATTGGCAGAAATATATTCTGAGATCATGAATAATGATCGTATCTATGAGGCGATGATCGTCTCCACCTGCAACAGAGTGGAATACTATATAGTGACAGATGATTTCCTCTGTAATATTGAGAGTGTTCTGGAGATAGTATCAGGGCATTGCGGAATGGAGAGGACGGAGCTTCGCAAGTATACTTATATACATTGCGGTGAGGATTCAGTTAGGCATATATTCCGTGTGGCATCGGGGCTTGATTCGCTTGTGATGGGTGAACCGCAGATTTTCGGACAGATAAAAGACGGGTTCGAGGCGAGCCGTCAGTTTGGCGGTGCAGGGACATTTATACGCAAGCTGGAAGAACACACTATCAAGACAACAAAAAAAAGTGAGAACACACACGGGGATCGGTGAAAACCCCGTATCTGTCAGTTATGCCGCTGTTGAACTCGCATCGAAGATATTCGGCAGTCTGAAAAAAACAGAAAGCACTGATAATCGGTGCAGGTGAGATGTGTGAGCTTGCAGCAAAGCACCTTGTGACATCAGACATCGGCAGTATAAGTGTTACCAACAGAACTATGTCGAAGGCTGAGGCTCTTGCCTGCAATGTGGGCGGTGATGTTCTGCCTTTTGATAAATACTTAGATAGCCTTATGGACTATGATATAGTGATCAGCTCCACAGGTGCTACTGAGCTTCTGGTGACAAAAGAGGATGTGAAGCTGGCTATGACAGGGCGTAAGAAACGTCCGATGTTTTTTTATAGATATAGCAGTGCCGAGGGATATCGACCCTGATATAAATGAAATAGAGAATGTTTACGTCTATGACATCGACGACCTGAAAGCTGTTGTGGATGCCAACAGGAAACAACGTGAGAAAGAGGCTGTTAAGGCTGAAGATTATATCGAAACAGGTATAGAGGGCTTTTACGGCTGGCTGGAGTCGATGAAGATTGTTCCGGTTATCAAATCTTTACGCAGTACATTTGAAGAGATGAAAGACTTGGAGCTGAGCAGATTCGCAGGGAAGAATAAGATAACAGATAAGGATGAGCTCGCAAAGATGGAGTATCTCCTTAATGGATATATGAATAAAGTTTTACATACACCGCTGAGCAATCTTAAGAATAAGACGAACGGCGGCGGCAAATATACGCTTGATGAAGCAATGAAAATTCTATTCGAGCTAGAGGATTAAATATGGAAAAAGTAACTATAGCAACAAGAGGGAGCAATCTGGCACTATGGCAGGCGTACCATATCAAAGGGCTTCTCGAAAAAGAGCATGGTGTTGAGGTTGAGCTGAACATTATTAAGACTAAGGGCGACAAGATACTGGATGTACCTCTGGCAAAAAAAATAGGCGGTAAGGGGCTTTTTGTTAAAGAGATAGAGCAGGCTCTTATAGATGATAAAGCTGATATAGCCGTGCACAGCATGAAGGATGTACCTATGGAGATGCCTGAGGGGCTGACTCTTTATGCATCACCTGAGGGCGAGACACCGTACGATTGTTTTGTCTCTATAAAGTATAACGATATCGCAGGACTGCCGCAGTGTGCTGTGGTGGGGACAAGCAGTCTCCGCCGTAAACTGCAGCTTGCAAAGCTTCGTCCCGACCTTCAGATAAAAGACCTCAGAGGGAACGTGAACACCAGACTCGCAAAGCTTGAGGCAGGTGAATATGACGGTATAATCCTTGCGAAAGCAGGGCTTGTTCGTCTGGAGCTTGATGGTGTCGTGAAGGAGACCTTTACGACAGATCAGATGCTTCCGTCATGCTGTCAGGGGATATTGGGGATACAGATACGTGAGGATGACGACCGTATCAGAAAGATGCTTGATTTCCTTCGTCACGACGACACGGAGACACGTGTGACTATGGAGAGAGCTTTTTTTACGCAGGCTGGAGGGTGGCTGTCAGGCTCCGATAGCCGGTCATTCCGTCCTCACAGGCGAAAAGATTTGCATGAAGGGGATAGTCGCAGACCTCGAAGGTAAAGTATTCATAGAGAAGATTATCGAAGGCCGTGCAGTGGATGCAGAGAAGTTGGGGCTTGAGCTTGCGGAAAAGATTCTGGATGCAGGGGCGAGAGAAATTCTCGAAGAGATATATAACGCAGCCGATTAATATACCCGTTGAGGTACTGAAATGAATGTGCTCATAACCAGAGAGAAAGAGAAGTATGCCGCTTTTGCTGCTAAACTGGAGAAGGTTGGTCTGACACCGTTCAGCCTGCCTATGATTGAGTGTGTTCCCGTGCCTGCAATAATTTCAGGCAGTTATGATTACGGGGTTTTTTACAAGCCCAAATGCGGCAAAGTTTTTTTAAACCTTATGTTGAAAGGGTCGGTATCGAGAAGGTCGTTTCTGTCGGTTCGGCAACGGCAGAGGCTCTTTTGGATATCGGACTGAAAGCAGACATTATCCCTGACGAATATTCATCTGATGGGCTGAAATCCACATTTTCGTCCATGGACGTATCTGATAAAAAAATTCCTGTTAGCAGGTGCAGAGACCAGAGCAGGGGATTTTCATACTTATCTGAAAGGCAGGGGAGCTGAGGTTGTTATCGTAACAACATACCGAACAGAAAAAAATCAGCTATCCCGCAGGATTCATAGAAGATTTTTTTAAAAGATAACCGAATCAACATCGTTACCTTTGCATCACCTTCGGCAGCAGAGGCCATGCTTAATACGACCAAAGGTATGACCCAGCAGATAGTCTGCATAGGTAAAACAACATCCGATGCAGTCAGACTAATAGGATATGACAGCAGACATCCTGACGACTTTTCACTCGACTGGATGGTAAAATTGATAAAAGAACTCAGCTGAAAAGGAGATAGATATGGCATTCCCGATTGACAGACCAAGAAGACTAAGGTCAAGTGAAACGATGAGACGTATGGTTCGTGAGACAAACCTCAATGCCAATGATTTTATATATCCGCTGTTTGTATGCGAAGGCGAGAATATAAAAAAAGCCCATCGGCTCTATGCCTGATGTTTATCAGATGTCGGTGGATGTTGTTGTGAAAGAGTGTCAGGAAGTTGAGGCACTCGGCATCCCTGCCGTGATACTTTTCGGTATCCCTGCATTTAAAGATGCAGAAGGCTCAGAGGCTTATAACGAGGATGGAATAGTGCAGAAGGCGATCAGAGCTATCAAAGAGAATACTGAAAAACTCCTTGTGGTAACTGATGTCTGCATGTGTGAATATACTGATCACGGGCATTGCGGAATAATCAAGGGTGAGGATGTGGACAATGACGAAACACTGAAACACCTTGCAATGGAAGCCGTCACCCACGCAAAGGCGGGGGGCGGATATTGTCGCTCCCAGCGATATGATGGACGGGCGTGTGGATGTGATTCGTGAGGCTCTCGACGATCACGGTTTTGAAGATATCCCTATCATGAGTTATTCTGTTAAGTATTCCTCGGCATTTTACGGACCTTTCCGTGAGGCGGCTGAGTCAACTCCGCAGTTTGGCGACAGAAAATCTTATCAGATGGACCCAGGCAACAGAAGAGAGGGCTTGAAAGAGGCGGAGCAGGATATTCTTGAAGGGGCTGATTTTATTATGGTCAAGCCTGCACTCCCTTATCTCGACCTGATTAGTGATCTTAAAGAGAATTTTGACAGACCGGTTGCCGCTTATCATGTGAGCGGCGAGTATTCTATGATAATAGCCGCCGACAGACTAGGCTGGCTGGATGGACACAAAGCAATGATGGAATCGCTCACCTCTATAAAAAAAAGAGCAGGTGCGGATATCATCATTACTTACTATGCGAAAGAGGCAGCGAAAGCTCTTAAAGAGGATTAAATGCTTACAAAAGCACACGCTTACAGATGGACTAAGGATGGTTTGAGTCAGATAGAGAATGTTGATTTTGTTGAAAGATCATCACTCGTTTCAGTAGATAGACAGATAGGTTTAGCAGAGAAGAATATACAGGCTCTGGTGAACGGCAAGCCTGCACTGAATATGCTCCTCTGGGGTGAGCGTGGACTGGGTAAATCCACTATTGTCAAAATGCTCCTGCACGAATATGCGTCCAAAGGGCTTGCGGCCATAGAGTTCCGTAATGATGATGTGCTCTCTTTGTACGACCTGTATGCGGATATCCGCAAGATGAAAGGTCGCTATGTGATGATATATCTGGATGATATCTCTTTCGATACAGGGGATATGCTTTACCGTATGTTTAAGTCGGTGCTTGAGGGTGGTCTTGAGGAAGTGCCGAAAAAACTGTATTTTTTGTAGCCACGTCAAATAAACGCCATATGATAACAGAGCATGCCGCCGATTCAGGTGATCTATACGACAGGGACGATGCGAATGAAAGGACATCTTTATTTGCTCGTTTTGGTCTGGCTATAGGTTTCTATCCGATAATAAAGAAGGATTATCTGAAGATAGTCGAGAATTATTTCAACATCTTTGATATAGCGTTTTACGAAGGTTGGGAGATAGAGGCGGAGAGCTATGCAATGGACAGAGGCGGACGCAGCGGCAGGATAGCCAAGCAGTTTGCCGTTTTTAAGAATATATTCGCATAGCCAGAATCAGGCGGAGTTTAATGTCAGCTTGATCAGAGTTCCGTGATTTTTTGGAATCTTCCGTCATCACTTCTGATTCTATTTCGATAGTTCCGTTGTAACGCTGCATAAATCTATGCACCAGAGGCATGCCGAAGCCTGTACCCGTTTCGCCGTCCGTTCCAGGTCTGGAGGTCGGTTTGCTCGGGTCAAAGATATCTGCAAGCAGATCCGCAGGGATTCCATTTCCGTAATCCCTGATAGTCAGGATGATTTTATTCTTTTTTCTTTTTTAGCCTCTATCTCTATTCTGCCTTTCTTCGGTGAGAATTTAATTGCATTAGACAACAGATTATTAAGCACCGAACTGCTGAACGACGGACGGTCTACCATTACGGAATATCTATGATCGATATCAACAGAGATGCCGACATCTTTGTCCTCAACCCTCTGATTCAGCATGCGGATAGATTTTTCCACTGCTGTCCGGAGATTAACAGGTGAAAGCTCAAGCTGTTTTTTCCCCGAATCGAGAGCACGTATAGTCCTGACGGTATTAATTATCGCCAGAGCCTCGTCCAGAGATTCTCTGACAATCTCAGTCAGCTCCAGATCTTCGGTATCCTCGGATTGGGTATACTGTATCACGGCATCTATGCATGCAAGGGGATTTACGAGGTCGTGACAAAGGATATGCACCAGCTCGTTGGAGTCCCCGACCATCTGCTGTAGCTCTGCACGTTTATCTTTGAGCTCATTTACATAGTTTTCCTGAGCGATCTTATGAAGATTATCTCTGTATCTGGCTCTCAGCAAAATAGCAGAGATGGTTATGCTTGCCAGCAGAAAGGCTATATTCACCATCACGAAAATAGTATAAGTAAAGGTGGTCACCTTAGTGTATCTCGAAACGAGAAAATCCTGAGACAGATAGGTGATAAGTTTCCATTCGTAACCGGAAGGCATGTATTTCAGCTCTGATGACAGAGTCAGGTCTATTGTTTCCGCCGCTTCACTGGCAAGGGTCGGTGCCGGGCGGAGAGTGGTATAATAGAAGAGCCCATCAGGAGATTTCAGCTCACCCTGATCTTTGAGATACATATCTTCCCATATGTTCGGGTATGCCTGCTCAAAGGGCACACCGCTGTATTGCTCTGACAGAAGCCAGTTTGCATCTTTATCAAGAAGGAAAATTCGCCCAAGTGATATGGACTCGTGGTCTTGGATAGCGTCTACAAGCGGCTCTGCATTATAACTCAATACAAGAAATCCATGCATTTTATCCTCGTCGCCGAATATAGGCATAGAGAATATTATCATAGGCTTATTGTCCGATGTATGCAGTTCAGATATATGAACAGTGTTTTTCGGCAGAAGATTCAGCTTGTCAAAGTTTGGCTGAGGTATGAAATCCTTATCAGAGGATTGAACATTGCTGATCTGTTGACCTGCAGAGTCAAAAAAACTTGATCTGAGTATAAAACCTTTTATGAGTTATGAAGTACCTGAATAACTGCTCCATGGCATTGAGGTTCGCTTCAGGATATTTACAGTATCGCTTGATAACAGCGGACTCTGAAAGGAATCTTATGTCGGAGAAGATTACACGAAAGCTGTTTGAGGTCTTCTTTTTCTGGAGCTCCAGTATGAGTCTCTGAGAGTGGTTGATGTTGTTCATATCTATCTTAAGATAGATGGATAGAAAGACTGCGACAATAACTATGGACAACACCAGAAAAGGTGAATAGATCAACAGTGATCTTACAGCTATCTTTCCGAGGCTTGGTTTTTTCAATACTGCTCATAAATCCTCATTCATCACTATATTATGTCATATATCAGATACGGTTAGTCGTCAGTTAAAGAAACGTTTCACAAAAAACAAGGTCGCCTTCCGCCAGACCTATATCCAGCAGTGTCGGGGTGTCTGCCCAGCATATCTGAGGGTGTTCAACAGGGGTTAGCTCCCCTTTCTCCACCACCGCACTATAGAAATACAAATGTATCAGCTTATCAGGGTACTGATGGAGGATATCGCCTATGAGGTTTGCGGGGCTGACATCCACACAAAACTCTTCCATCATCTCCCTTTTTATCGCCTGCTGATGGGTTTCCCCCCTCTTCGATCTTTCCGCCCGGGAATTCCCATTTGCCGCCCAGATGAGAAGAGTCGGGTCTTTTTTGCTATGAAGTATCTGTCATCCTGTTTTATCACTGCAGCAACAACATCAAGCTTTTTTTTGATAACCGATCCTCCATGTAAAAAGCCGGTAGAGCGATTTACTGTACCGGCTTAATTTATGTTTGATCCTTTGTCAGTTTATCCGAGTATCTCTATTCCGGGAAGTTTGCCAAACTCGATATACTCAAGAGAAGCACCGCCGCCCGTGGAGATGTGGTCAATATGGTCTGAAACACCTGCCTGATTAACTGCGGCAACAGAGTCCCCTCCGCCCACAACAACAGTTGAATTACCTGAACCGAGTGCATCGGCTATAGCAAATGTACCTTTGGCATAGTCAGGGTTTTCAAATACGCCCATAGGACCGTTCCAAAGTACAGTTTTGCATTTATTAAGCTCATCAACATATAAATCAGCAGTCTTAGCACCGATATCAAGCCCCATAAATCCGTCAGGGATATCCTCTTCCGCACACTCAAGGGGTGCACCGTTGAATTCACAGGAGATCACGTGGTCAAGGGGCAGAAATATCTGCACATTCTTCTTTTTTTGCCGCCTCATATACTTCGGCTACTACATCCATCTGATCGGCTTCCACCATGGATGTTCCTATAGTTTTACCGTTGTACTTCAGGAATGTATAAGCCATAGCTCCGCCGACGAATATCTTATCGGCAAGCTCCATGAGAGACTTGATAACGCCTATTTTGTCGGACACTTTTGCTCCGCCGACGATAGCACCGAAAGGTCTGGCAGGTTTTTTGAGGAGCCCCTCAAAGTATCTGATCTCTTTTTTTTCAACCAGAAAGCCTGCACCCCTTTCAGACATGATTTCTGCCATGCCGTATGTTGAAGCGTGTTTTCTGTGGCAAGTACCGAAGGCATCGTTCACATAAACATCGGCAAGTGAAGCCAGCTCGGCGGCGAATTCAGGGAAGTTTTTCTCTTCACCCTTGTGGTATCTGAGGTTTTCCAGAAGGAGCACGTCCCCTTCTGCAAGTTTATCTATCGCTGCTTTGGCATCGTCTCTGATGCAGTCCACAGCAAAAGCACACGGAAAGAATTTGTCTGTAATATATTTCGCAACAGGCCCAAGGCTCATCTCAGGGACTTTTTTCCCCTTTTGGCCTGCCCAGATGTGAAGCAAGGATAACCTTTGCTCCTGCATTTTTTTGCATACCTGATAGTTTTCAGAGCCTCTACGATTCGAGTATCATCTTTGACGACTCCGTCCTTAACAGGTACGTTGAAGTCAACTCTGATAAAAAAGCTTTTTTACCTTTAATGTTTAATTCTTTGATACTTTTAGCCATCTCTTAAAGCACCTTTGTGATTAGTTCAGCTACTCTGTTTGAGTAACCCCATTCGTTGTCGTACCAGCTTATTACCTTAACGAGTTTTCCGTCGATAACCTCTGTCAGGAGGGAATCGAATGTGGAGGAAGCCGGGTTGCCGTTCATGTCTATGGATACGACAGGGTCTTCCGTATAGGCAAGGTAGCCTTTCATAGAGCCTTCTGCGGCAGCTTTCATTGCGGCATTGATCTCTTCTTTAGTTGTTTCTTTCTTCAGGTTGACAGTCAGGTCAACAAGAGAAACATTAGGGGTAGGGACACGCACTGCATATCCTGTCAGTTTACCTTTAAGATCAGGGAGCACAAGCCCCACAGCTTTAGCAGCTCCTGTGGAAGTAGGTATCATGCTTGTAGCACAAGCTCTTGCTCTTCTGAGGTCTTTATGCGGCTGGTCTAAAACAGCCTGATCGTTAGTATAGGAGTGTATAGTTGTCATAATCCCCTGCTCTATTCCGAAATTGTCATTCAGAACCTTGGCAACAGGTGCGAGACAGTTTGTCGTACATGAGGCGTTAGAGATAATAGTGTGTTTTGATGTATCAAGCTCGTCGTCGTTAACACCTAGTACGAGTGTGATATCAGCATTCTCTCCCGGTGCGGAGATTATAACTTTTTTTTGCACCGGCCTCAAGGTGGAGAGCGGCTTTTTCACGTTTGCTGAACAGTCCTGTGGACTCTATGATGACCTCTGCACCAACCTCGCCCCATGGGAGTTTTGCAGGGTCTCTTTCAGCAGTGATTTTAATTGTTTTACCGTTTACGATGATTCCGCCATCAGTTGCTTCCACATCAAATGGAGCGATACCGTGTACAGAGTCGTACTTTAAAAGGTGTGCAAGTGTTTTTTTTGTATCGGTAAGGTCGTTTATGCCGACAATCTCAGCATCTATACCCCTTTGAACGATAGCACGTAGAGTACAGCGTCCAATACGCCCGAAGCCATTGATTCCAACTTTTACAGACATCTAGTCCCTCCTGAGTAAAGTATATCCAACTTGTAACTATTATAGCTTTAAAGGCTGATTCATTCTATCAAATATTTATTGAGTTTCAGGTGGCGGAGTCACTTTCAGAGTTGTTCTGAGTTCTTTGATATCTTCTGTGACTGTTTTCAGGATGATTTTCACATCATTATCGGTCAGCATACTCTTTTTTATTTACAGTGTTAATGAGCCTTTCCAGCTGATAAACAGTCTTCTTGCTCAGTTCCGTATATTTATCATGCTGCATGTCGAGTGCTGTCTGGAAGTTTTTTTTGAGAGCTGTTGCAGACCTTATAAGCTTGCTTTTAACCTCTCTGGTCTCCTGTCTCATCTTCACAAGTTCGTTGACGTTGTTATTCTCCATAAGGCTTGACAGAGCTTTGCTCATCTTTTTTTGTTTTTTTTAGAAAACATGTCGTCGTAGTTTTTTAGAAAGGTCTTTATAGGCTCTTTTCAGTTCGCCTATTTCGTTCATCTTATCGACCTCAGCCTTCTGGATGCTTTTGACCTTCTCTTTATATTTTTCTATATGTTCGAGATTCTGGTAGTTCTCTGTCACATCTATCATAAATTCGCCAATCTCGTCCATCTCTCCGGTGGATGAGTATATAGGGAACATGTGATGTTCGAAATGATAGTGTTTTCCGTTGATATCCAGCTCTATAGTCTGACCGCCGATCTCTTCACCGTTTATTATCTCTCCCATCCTGCAAAAGCTGCAAGGTTTGGTGAAACCGTGGATAACCTCGTAGCATTTTTTTATTCAGAATAGAAGGGATATGTGATTCATCTATTAGCTCGGAAAGCTCTTTGTTTACGTTGAGCACATTATATTCAGGGGTGATACTGAATAGCGGCATCACAAGTCCGTCCAGGAGTTTCAGCATCTTTTGACGGGATTTACGGAGTATCTGTACAGATTCATTAGCCTCATCCAGCTCTTCCTGTAGTTCTGTCTCCATCTCTTTGAGCTGTTGATACATCGAGTACGAGATGCTGTTAAGGTTGTTCCTATCCTTATCAGAGTTAAGCATGACAACGAATTTCTCATCGTTGATGCCAAGTCTGAGAAAGTAGAAATACATAAATGTATCACCCTTTTTAAATGACTGAAAATAGATGGAATCGTCATTAAGGTGCTCCCGCATGTTTGCAGGGACAGGTTTAGGTTCGGGTTGATCTGATATTACTTGATAAAATTCACTGCTTCCGGGTAAATAAATATAAACGGGGAAATTGCATTCACTAAAAAAGCTGCGCTATTTTTTGATATCGCAGTGTCCATTTGTATGCCTCAATTGATTATTATTTAGAGTTTCCGCCCATCAGAGCATAAACATCCACGACAGATGCCCCTGAACGCTTTAATATGCGGGAACACTCTTCTATAGTAGAGCCTGTAGTTATAATATCATCCACAAGCAATATTTTCAAACCAGTAACTTCGCATTTAGTGGTAAAAGCACCTTTTACATTAAATGCTCTCTGTCTTCTTTTCAGTTTATACTGATATTCGGTCTTCCTGACTCTGGACAGCAGCTCTGCATATCTTGAGTCTGTAGAGACTGCAATATATTTTGCAATGCCGGTAGCTGGGTGTTTCAGCCGCCTCAGCTTCCTTGTAAAGTGTGACGGGACATCAGTAATCACGTCATAGCCCTTCAGAGAATCATGGTCTATCAGCTCATTCATGATCGAGTGACCTGTTGCTCTGTAGGAGAACTTTATCTCTTTTATCAGCCGTTTCACAGAGCCCTGATACTTATATGGAATTATTATCCTGTCCCTATAAACTGCCGCGGAACACTTGCCGCATATTTTTTTTACCTTAAGACTGGACGGATATCCGCAGCTTTCGCACGCATAAGGGTGCTTTTCCACATCATCCATACAGTCTGTGCATATAGGTTTATTATTATCGGTCTTCAGTCCGCACCCTAAGCACTTCCGGTAAAAGATTTCGTCCAGCATTATTTCTTTAGCAGGCTGATCCCTGTCATTTCCGCAGGTTGTTTTATGCCGAGTATATCAAGCACGGTCGGTGCTATGTCTGCAAGTTTGCCTGTCTTGTCAGTCAGTTCGCATTCACAGTTATAGGCTATAAAAGGAACAGGGTTCAGGGTGTGAGCAGTGTGCGGCTGTCCCGTTACCTTATCCCTCATCTGCTCTGCGTTACCGTGGTCGGCAGTGACTAGCAGTACGGCATTATGTTCATCGGCAGTCTTGATAACTTCGCCCAGACATTCGTCAACAGCTTTGCAAGCTTCTACGGCCGCCTCGACAATCCCTGTATGTCCGACCATATCAGGATTGGCAAAGTTCATTATTACGACATCGACGTCAGGTATCTCTTGCTTGAACCGCTCAGTTACCTGATAGACGCTCATGGACGGTTTCTCGTCGTAAGTAGCCACTTCTTTAGGTGATTCGATAAGTGCCCGCTCTTCGCCTGCGAAAACTTTCTCTTCTCCGCCGTTGAAGAAGTAAGTCACGTGAGCATATTTTTTCAGTCTCGGCAATGCGGAGCTGTTTCAGTTGATGCTTGCTGAGAACTTCGCCGAGTATATTGTTCAGAACCTGCGGCTCGAAAGCATAGGGGAATCGAATTGACTGTCATAGAAAGTGAGGGTAATAAAGTGAACATCAGGCATCGCACCCCTGTCGAAACCGTCAAAGTCAGCCATAGTGAAAGCTCTTGTAAGCTGTCTGGCTCTGTCCGCTCTGAAGTTAAAGAAGAATATGCCGTCCTTGTCCTTCACCTGACCGTTGACACCTTTGATGACGGTGGGTTTTATGAATTCGTCATTCTCCCCTCTGTCGTATGACTCCTGCACGGCGTTAACGGCTGAATCAGAGATAAGCCCCTTGCCGTACCTGAGTGCGTCATATGCCAGTGAAGTTCTTTCCCATCTCTGATCTCTGTCCATAGGGTAGAATCGACCTGAAACAGTGGCAACCTGACCGAATGCTATCTCTTCCATGAATGCTGTCAGCTCTTCCATATAGCCTTTGCCGCTTTTGGGCGGAGTATCTCGTCCATCCATAAATGCGTGGACATAGGCGTTGTTTACGCCGGATTTTTTTCGCCATTTTCAAAAAGCCTTTCAGGTGGTCTATGTGAGAGTGTACCCCTCCATCGGATAAAAGCCCGAAAAGGTGAACATCCCCATTGTCGTTTTTTGACTTTATCAAAGAATTCATTCAGATTTTTTTTGTTTTGTTCTATCTCGCCTGATTCCACAGATTTAGTGATCTTGAGGAAATCCTGATATACGATCCGTCCTGCACCTATATTGGTATGACCGACCTCAGAGTTGCCCATTTGTCCTTTAGGCAGCCCGACCTCTTCCTCGCTGGCATTCAGTTTTGTGTTAGGGCATGTTGCCATAAGGTTATTGAAATTAGGAGCACCGCTCATAGCGATAGCGTTATTATCTTTCTCTTCGCTGAGTCCCCAGCCGTCAAGGATCAGGAGTATTAGTTTCTGATTAGACATATTTTTTATCCTTAGTCATAGTTAATGATATGTTAGTCATTGAACAAATTTTAGGCAAGCATAAAGGGGAGAATTTATGTGAGAATTGCTGATTTTGAAAATAAAAAAAAGCCGACAGCAATGTCGGCTTAGATTACATTTTTTATAAGACCTTTCTTTTCGAGCTCTGATTTGCAGTCGGTGCAGTATCTGGCGAAAGGTACATACTCGAGTCTTTTCGGCTCGATATCCTCTTCGCATTCAATACAAACGCCGTAGGTTGCCGCATCTATACGCTGAAGAGCCTGCTCGATGAGTCTGAGCTTAAGAGCGTCAGTCTCCACACGACCAAGCATAAGGTTTTTTTTGTTATAAAGGTTGTATGCTTCATCGGCAGAATCTTGTGTGCCGTCACCGCCAAGCCCCATAGCCTCGTTGTATTTTGCGTTCAGTTTGTCGATGAGATCACGTCTCATTTCCAGAAGTTTAGTTCTGTGGTAGTTCAGTTTTTTCTTTATCCATACCACCCTCCTTAAAGAGTGCGAAAGTTTTATCACGTTCGCGATGCAGTCTAAACGACTACTTGTGGTAGGGGTGACCGTTTATAATAGTCAGTGCCCTGTATACCTGTTCAGCCAGAACAATGAGGCTGATTCTATGTGCCATTACCATACCGGAAAGAGAGATGAATTCCTTAGCCTCCGCACGAACATCTTCCGGTAAGCCTTCCGCTTCGCCTATATAGAATGTTATGTCGCCGTAGGTTTCTACCCTTTTCTCTATCCAGCGGGCAAACTCTTCGCTTGTAAACTGCTCCCTTTTGGGTCCATCCCAACCAGAAGCCCTTTTCCAAAACCCTGTCTCTTCTTCCCCGTGTCTTCGATGATCTGCACAGGCATGAAGCCCGATGCCATCTTGACATAGCGGTCAGCAAGGTTTTTTTTATTTCGGGTTCTTTCAGTTTAGAACCCATTATTATCTTTAACTGCATTAAGTTTGCTCGTAAAATATAAAAAAGAGTTTGTTATGTCAACTCTTTTCGCAAAGTTTGTACATTTAACCTGTTTTTTATCAGGTTTTTTTTATCATTTACTTAACAAAATTAATTAGCAAACTCATAAAGTATCACTGCCGCACTCTGTGAAACATTCAGAGAGTCGATATCGCCGCTCATAGGAATTTTGATATGTACATCCGCTGACTCCAGTAGTGCAGGGCGGATTCCTTTCCCCTCTGAGCCCATTATGATGATGGCCTTCTTGTCGAATTCAGCATCTTTGAGCTCCACTGTTCCGTTAACGTCGGCGGCATAAGCTTTGTAGCCGTGCTCCTGAAGCTTTTTCAAAGCTGTAGCGGTATTTACTGCACCGACTATGTTGGTGTGAAAAAATTGTTCCGCTGGAAGCTTTACATACCGCAGGTGTTATGGGCGACTGCCTGTCGAAACCCACCAGTATGTTTTTTTACTCCGAAACAGTTTGCCGCTCTGATTATAGCTCCGTAGTTCATCGGATCAAATATCCTGTCCAGCAGGACTATAGGTCCACTTTCCACAAGCTCGTCAAAAGCCTTATCAAACTTCTTAGGGAGCATATCTTTAATCTCTGCGGCTATCCCCTGAGACTCTTTTCCGTAGTAATGCTCGAACTCTTTAGGTCCGTATGAACGGGTCTCCACGTCATATTTTGTTACATCGAATGTGGAGTTCACTTTGACAAACAGGAGCTTTACTATCCCCAGCCTGAGTGCTTCCTCCACTGTGTTTCTGCCGTGTATTATCATGCAAGTTCCGCTTTGATTGATTCGGCAACGGATTCAGGGTCGAGTCCCATCATCTTGAAGATATCATCAGGTTTTCCTGAGTAGGCATATCCTCTTGCACCGAAACGTACGAGCTTTGTCCCTGTCCCTTCGTCGGAAAATCTGTTGGCAAGTGATGCCGCAAGACCTGTGAATTCGTTGTGGTCTTCATACACGAAGACAGGTTTGTCGGTGTATTTTTTCAAATGCATCCATATCAGGGTGAAGCGGACATGAGCAGTTAAGTACTGCGGCATTAAGTCCTGCCTCTTTCAGCAGTTCGGCAACCTTGAGGGCTCTGTTTGTCATAGTGCCGTATGTTGCGATTGCAAAATCCCCTTCACGGAGTACATCAACCTTGCCGTATTCAAATGTATAATCATCACCGAATGCAGGCTTAGTGCCTGAAGCATCCGCAATAGTATTGAGTTTGGAGCGTCCCATAGCAACAAGGAAGTTACCCGGGTTCTCGGCAGCGTAGCAAACTGCCTTGTATGTCTGGTTAGGGTCGGCAGGTGTTATCACACGGAAGCCGAAAATGTTTCTCATCGCACCGACATAGTCGAGGCACTGGTGAGTCTTTCCGTCTTCACCGACATCGATACCGACGTGCGTCGTAACAGTCTTAAGCCCTGCACCGTTGAGGTCGTTAAGTCTCTGCTGGTTATAAACTTCATCCACTCCGAAAACACCGAAATCAGCAAAGAAGCTTACAACACCGTTACAGCTTGCAGCTCCTGCGGCAACAGCAGTGTGGTGCTCCTGAATTCCTGATTGTACAAAATTCACAGGGAAGTCTTTCTCTACCTTGTCTGTCTTAACAGAACCTGCGAGGTCACAGTCAAATACTGCGAAAGGCGTCATGCCGTCTTCCTGAGAGTTTTTTGACAAGGCTGTAAATAGCGTCGCCAAAAGCTGAACGGCAGTCAGTCTTCTCATCAAGCCCGTACTCTTTGCTGTCGTATTTAACAACAACTTCGGGAGCATCGAGTTCGTGATGTGAAGGATCGTATACGAATGATTTTCTGATCTCTTTATATTTATCAAAGTCGTTTTCAAGCCCAAGCTCTTTAAGAGCATCCGCAAGCTGGTCTTCGGTGAGTGGCTTGCCGTGATATCCGTGGATATTCTCCATAAAAGATACCCCTTTCCCCATAACAGTCTCTGCGAGGATAAGTACAGGCTGATCCACTGAGTGGCCATAGCTGATAGCACCATAGAGTTTTTTCGAAGTCATGACCGTCCACAGAGATAACGTGCCAGCCGTCCGCCGTATAGTCGTCTTTGATATTCTGATACATAACCTGATCTATGTCGCCGCTGATCTGAAGTTTGTTGTAGTCTATGAATGCCGTGATGTTAGTGAGGTCGTGCTGTGCTGCGAATCTTCTCGCCTCAGCCTGCTGACCTTTTTTTTGCTGTTCGCCGTCACCCATGAAGCAGTAAACTTTGAACTCTTCATCACGGATTTTACCTGCGATGGCTGCTCCGCATGCAGCAGAAAGTCCCTGACCAAGGTTACCTGTGGTCCACTCTACACCTTTTACCATACGCTCGATATGACCTTCGTAAATGCTCCCTGCCAGTCTGAACTGACCTATAGCCTCATCTATGTCAAAGAAACCGTTACGTGCCAGAGCTGAATAAACAGCAGGGGAAGTGTGACCGTGTGAAACGTATATTCTGTCCCTTGTGTTTTCGCCCCAGTTCTCAGGGAGATGTTTGCGAATTTATACACCGTGAGCAGCATATCTATTGTAGACATAGAACCGCCCGGGTGTCCGCTTGCGGCGAGGGAGGTGCATTTAAGTATGTCCCCTCTGCTTAGTGTCGCCAGTTGTTCAAGTTCTTTTTTTATCTTCCTGAGTGAAAGCCTTGTCGAAAGTCATTTGAGTTACCTCTGTATTTTCTATTATATTTTAATCTAAGGAGTGAAACGCTAGCAGGGTTATATAATGGATAGGTTCTTGTGTCAATTCATTTGACCCACAGCCGAACACGAGGTATTTATATTGTATGAATATAATAGATAAATTCTTTGTGAGTACATACGAGAGGGTGGCATTCAAAAGCTATACTCTGTCAAAATTCGCTAAAGCAGACAAATATTTCCGAAAAAATCTTAGCTATTGAACCAGACAGAACAGGAACGTGTTATAATTTAGGGATGGTTAATTATGCCATGGGTAATTATGACGAGGCGGAGAAGTATGTCGCTCGTGAACGTGCAAGGCTGGGAGACACTTATGAGCTTTGCAGAGCACTCGGCGACATCTATTGGTTTAAGAAGGACAGGGATAACGCTTCAAGATTTTTTTTAAAATGGCAAAAAAAATCTCGCTATGACAGATAAGGATAAGAACCTCATGACGAAAAAAAATGGGGGGTCTGTGCCAGTGACAAGAGCTTTAAAGAGGCACTTGACGCGGTAGAGATATTTAAAAAAAGCCGATCAGCTCATGGCAGATAAAAAAATATGACGAGTCGGAGAAGCTTTATCTGGAAGGGGTAGAAAAAAGATCCGACTAACTTTTTTGCTCTGAATAATCTGGGTGTGATAGCTATGAATATCCGCATGGATTACGACCTCGCAGAGAAATACTTTAAGATGGGCGACGAGATCGCAAACTTTCAATTAATTATAGACAATCAAGCTAGCCTGGCTAAGCTGAGGAAGAAGACCGGACGATGAAAAACTATCGAACTGACCTGAAGGACATTTTTAATGCTGCCATAGAGTATGCTGACCCTGAAAGGCTGGTTCGTGAAGCTGTCATGGATAACCCGGACTTTGAATATACCCCCCGAAAAGATCTATATGTTTGCTTTCGGAAAGGCCGCATGCGGCATGGCGAGAGGCTTTCTGTCTGTTTGTCAGGTGGACAAAGGGATAGTTGCGTCCAATGCAATCCCGTCATGTCAGTTTCCTGAAAATATCGAAGTTATCAAAGCAGGACACCCTTTGCCCGACGAGGGGAGTCTGCGTGCTGCCGAGCGGATGCTGGCACTCGCTTCAGAGGCGGATGAAGATACATTATGTGTCTTTCTGGTCTCTGGCGGCGGTTCAGCTATTTTATGCTCGCCGGCTTTCGGAATCTCGCTTGATGAAAAGATGCAGACATTCGATCTGCTTATAAAATCAGGTGCAGATATCGAAGAAATCAACACGGTCAGAAGGCATATCTCAGGTATAAAAGGCGGACGTCTGGCTGACATGGCAAAACCTGCGAAATGTGTCACACTGGCGATATCTGATGTTCTCTCAGGAGCAAGGAGCGCCATAGCATCGGGGGGCTACATACTGTGACGAGACGACTTGGAAGGATGCCCAGGAGGTTATCGAGAGGTACAGGCTCGGGGACAGACTGCCTGCGAACGTGATGGATGTGCTGGTGAAAGGTGAAAACGGGGAATATCCTGATACTATCAAAGGTAAAGACAGTGATTACTATTACCATAATATAGGTACAAACTTGGGTGGGATGCAGGCGGCAGGAGAGAAGGCGTGTGAGATGGGCTATCACACCAGAATTTACGGTCAGCTTGACGGCGATGCGTTTGAGGCGGCAGAAGAGATGGCATCTCTGATAGGTGAAAACCTTATGAGCTGCGGAGACAAGAGGGCTGTGTGTATGATCTTCGGAGGTGAGGTTACTGTTCACGTTCGTGGTGAGGGGAAAGGGGGGCAGATGCCAACAGCTTGCCATTGAGTATCTTCTTATAGATAAGCCTGCCAGTACTTATGCCTTATACGCTTCAACCGACGGGATGGACGGCAGTACGGATGCCGCAGGGGCTTATGTGGACGATTCCGTTAATCGTGATGATGCCGAGATTTTTGCTCTGAATAATAATGCCTACGAATTTTTTGATAAGAATAATGCACTGTTTAAGACAGGTCTGACCGGGACAAATATCAATGATATTTATGTTATCCTAATCCCTGCATCTGAGATAAAAGGTCAATTACAAGCTCTGGCTTCAAAGAGCTCATGCATTTAAAGTGACTTTTCGGACATTTATCTAAACCGTGTACGTCGCATGGACGGCAGTCGATACTGTTATCCTCTAAAACACGGCAGTCTTTAAAATCAGGATAAAAAACCAAAATGTTTTGTTGTAGAGCCGAAGATGGCTATTGTGGGTTTGTTCAGACCTACAGCTATATGCATAGGACCTGAATCCGTAGATACGGCAAACTCGCAGGATGCGATGGTATCGATCAGTTCATTCAACTCTATTTTGCCGGTACGGTCTATGATCCCCTTCACCTGCGGAGCTTCCCCCCATACCAGCAAATATCGGCGTGTAGCCATTCTCCAGAAGCATTTCTGCCAGCTCTTTTGCATATGGATAAGCTTTTGTCCCTTTGCTTGCGAACGGGTGGACAAACACCTGACCTTTGACAGCCGATGTGTGGTTTATGAGGACAGGTCGGAGTGTTTCAAGCTCAGGCATGGGTATCCCAAGCGGATTGACCACTGCTTCGGCATATTTTTTCAACGACATGCATGTCAAGCCTGTCGTTCGTTTTTTTTATTCTTAACAAATATCCGTCTGGCTTTTGAGTCCTTTTGATAGCAGTGATAGCTTGCCTGTGAGTGGAATTTCAAAAAACTTTGATCTTAGTTTAGCGTGCAGGTCAAAAAATGAAGTCGTGCTCTTCCAGTTCGTTCTGGACTATGTAGAAATACTCCTTCAGCCCTCTGGATTTGTGATAGTCGAATACATTATGCACAAACGGCAGATTAGCAAAGATCGGGGCATATTCCGCATAGGTGAGAACGTCTATCTCTGCATCCGGCAGCATACGGCTGACATAGTTCATTACCCCTGTGGTAAGGGCAACGTCTCCCAGCGAGCTGAAACGGACAAAGAGAATCTTCATCTAGTCTACCTTTTCGGTTTTGAACTTAGGTACTCTTTCCACTTCAATATGGGATACTACTTCAAATAGCGTCATTACATTTTCAGGCAGAATCTCCAGCATGCACTTAAAGTGTTTTTTGAGGGCATTTATCGCTCCCGTGTTTACCGCAAGGGCGGCATGGAAGACCTTGTATTTCTGCTACTTTTGAATTGTCGTCGTATGGGTAGAAGCCCAAATCTCTCACAGTCGGACCGAAGATAGCAACACAAGGAACACCTGTGGATACTGCTATGTGCATAGGACCGCTGTCGTTAGTCACGAGGTATTCGAATGTTGATATAAGTGACGGAAGCTCTTTCAGTGGTGATTTTCCGCAGAAGTTTATGTGATCGTATTTCGAGGCGGCTACGACTTTGTCGACATCCGCTCTGTCGGCTTCAGCCCCTATTATAACAGGGGTGTAACCCTTGTCTTTCAGCATGTCTGCAACTGCTGCAAAATTTTCGGCAGGCCATTTCTTCGTTTCCCATACACTCCCCGGTTGATTCCTACAAGCTTATCTCCAAACTCCGCTCTAAACTTATCCGCAAGCTTTTCATCTTTGAAAACCTCAGGCTTGATTTTTTCTTTTGGGAATTCATAAAAAAAGACGCTCGTAGAGGAGCAGATATCTTTCGACCTCGTGGTAAGTGAGGTCTTTTGCACAGCTCATGGTGTATATCGCAGAGAATTGCGATTCCACAAATCCCAGCTTTTCAGGAATCCTTGATAGTGCAAGGACTACGCTCGTTCTGAAAGACATGTGAGGGGATATCACAAGGTCGAAGTTCATTTCACGCAGTCTTCTCGCAAATGCAAGAGCACCGCCAAAGCCGCTTTCTGTACCCCTTTTATCGAATGCAATCACTTCATCTATGAAGTCCAGCCCTTCAAACAGGTCTACATTTTCGGGTCTGACACAGAACGCAATGTAGCTTTCGGGGAGTTTCAGTTTTACTGCTTTGATAAGCGGGGTGGTCAGTATAGAGTCACCCATATATGATGGATTAAAGATTAATATTTTTTTTCAATGTCGCTATCCTTATTCTTTTATGCGAATATAAACATCTATGGTACTTTGTGCAAGTAACATCTGCTTATTTATGGAGATATGATGGGATACTTATACGCCTTGCTGGCTACTATACTATGGTCCGGAAATGCAGTTGCCGCAAGGTTTTTAGCTGAGACTGCCTCACCCGTGGGTGTGTCGTTCTGGCGATGGTTTGTCGCACTCATTATCTGTGTGCCGTGGACATACTCCGCCTTTCGTAAGGATCTTCCCGTTATCAGGCAGCACTGGCGTTATCTGACTCTGCTGGCTCTGCTTGGGATCACGATCTTTAATACACTCCTTTACTCTGCGGCACATACTACGACTGCTTTTAATATTGCGGTTATATCGACGGCTATCCCCGTGATTATACTCATCTTTTCATTTGTGTTTAATAGGGAGAAATTGAGCAGACTTGGGATTTTTGGTTTTATGCTGGCAACATTCGGCATACTCAGCCTTGTGACGGACGGACATCCTGCGAGAATACTAGCTCTGGAAGTAGCTCTGGGCGATTTCATAATGCTCATTGCTGCATGCATCTTTGCCGCTTATACAGTCTTGGTGAGAAAGAAACCTTCTGATATCAGTGTAAATGCTCTGATATTTTTTACTTTTGTTGCAGGTTTTCTGATGCTTTTGCCGCTTTACATAATTTCAGAGATTTGGTTTATGCCGACACATGTAGGAATAAAGCAGGTCGGCGTTTTTATATATATAGGTGTTTTTTGCTTCTTTTGTATCTTTTATGTGCTGGAACAGGGCAATAGGGATGATAGGGGCGGCGAAAACAGGTGCAATCTACTACAGTATCCCTATCTTTACAGGTTTTCTCGGTTACGTCCTTTTAGGGGAGGCGATTACCGTAATCGATGCCGTGAGCATGGCGGCTGTTGGATTCGGTGTTTATCTTACTGGTAAAAAATAGTATTATTCCTTTTAAATCAGAGGTGTTGAAAGGATGGGGCTTGAGTTATTTAGTTTACTTATTTTAGGTTTTGTCTCTGCGATTATCGCCTATCTTCTTGGAGTTGGCGGCGGAGCACTTATAGTGCCTATCCTTGTCGTTTTTTTTCGATTATCCTGTCCATGAGGCTGTTGCGATATCGCTGGTTGTGATAGTAGCTTCCAGCCTTAGTATCACCTCTGTGAACCTTCTGCGGAATCAGGTGAACATCAGGCTGGGGCTTTTTATGGAGCTTGCGGCCATCATAGGTGCTGTATCGGGAGGTTTGGCAAGTGTGAGCCTTAGTGAAAAGACACTCGCCACTGCCTTTGCCGTTATTATGTTCATTACCGCATTCATCATGTGGAAAAAAATCAGAAGTTGATACCTCTATAGCCGAAAAAAAACCCGAGGGGATGGGCGAACTGGATCAGTCTTTTATGGATATGCAGGCTTGCGAGCTAAGGTATTATAAAGTTGAATCTGTCGGGAAAACCACATCGGTTGCATTTATCGCAGGTGTCGTTTCAGGGATGCTAGGGCTGGGTGGCGGAGTTTTCAAAGTACCTGCAATGAATATTATTTCGAAAGTACCTATCAAGGCGGCGACTGCCACTAGCAATTTTATGATCTGTTTCACGGCAGCGGCAGGTTCTATCCCGTATATGCTGAACGGCTATCTTCACCCGGGGGCGGCAGGGACTATGGTCATCGGGGTTTTTGCAGGGTCAAAGTTCGCGACGGGGCGTTTGTCAAAGGTGCAGAATAAGAATATAAAACTGCTGTTTATACTTTTTTTTGTTCTTTTTTTTGTTGCATCTCAGATGGCGTACAAGGCGGTGTCGGGATGATGCCTGAGAAAGCTATATCCAAAGTGATGCGTGTGGGGCTTGGGATCGGACTGTTTTTTTATGCTGGCAGGAGTTATCCTTAGCATTGGCGGCAGGTATGATGAGGATATACGATTTTCGCTCGAAAACCTGCTGAACGGAGCTCTCTTTACTAACGGTGCAGGCTTGATGTATCTGGGTACGTTAGGGCTCATTATCACGCCGATAGCTGTTCTCGCTTTACTTTTTTATCTATTATCTATTCAGCGATACCAGGAAGTATTCTGTGTATTGCTTATTAATTATACTGGTTTTAATAATTGTCGTACTTATGAGGGTTTAGGTTTATGAAGAAAACATTGGCTACTGAACTGAATGAGAGGGGGTACTCCCTTATTCTGAATTGTCCTGTGGAGGGGAATCTGTTCTGTTCGGATATGATGGACGGAATATATGACGCTCTTCTTGAGGCGGAAGGTTTGCGTGATGCGGATATCGTGATAGTAAAGAGCGGTCAGGATGATGTCTTTTCAAGAGGGCATAATATCGAAAGGCTTCAGGGGCTTGATCATGTTGAGGCTAAGCATTACAACTATCGCGGGCAAAGGATAATAGAGCTTATGAGGTCTATGAAGAAACCTGTTTTAGTGCAGATAGACGGAGATTGTTTCGGTCCTGCGTTCGAGATGGCTCTTGCGGCTGATCTTGTTTTTGCCACGGAAAGGAGCAGGTTCGCTTTCCCCGAGACAGAGTACGGTTTTATGCCGGGTTTCGGCGGCACACAGCTGGCACATAGAAAAAATATATGAAACATTCGTTAAATATCTTGTTTTCACAGGGGATAAAGTCGCTTCGCAGGAGCTTTTCGATAAAGGGATAGTGACCAAAGTTTTTTACAGACAATAAGCAGATGATAGAAAAAAGTCAAACAGTTTTCGGAGATGATATCCAGACGCAGTTCTTTTGCCATAGGGCTTGCCAAAGAGACGATTAATAATTCCATAGATATGGATTTCAATAAAGGGCTGTTGCTTGAACAGAATGCTTTTACCTTCTCTTTTAGCACAAACGATAAGCATGAAGGGATCAAGGCATTTATAGAGAAGCGTGAAGCGGAGTTCACCGACAGATGGGAAGATTACAGGTTTTGATATGATAAAATCCAGAGTTGAAGGGCTAGTGTCCTATATTGATCTTATCCCTGCCGAGGGACAGTTTACTCTGCTGGATGCGGAGAATCTGAAACAGATAATCAGTACAATGCGTAAATTGAAAGAGAGCCCTGCCAAGGTTATGAGAATACATGGTCATGGGGGCTGTTTCGCTGTGGGGGGCAGACCTCAAGACGCTGCATACTTACAGCGGTTTTGATGCAAAGTGGTTCTCCAGACTTGGCAACACACTTTTTGGTCTCATGAGATCCATGCCGCAGATCATCATAGCAGAGATTGACGGATTTTGTATGGGCGGAGGGGTGGATTTTGCGTCGGCGTGCGATTTCAGGTTTGCTACAGCAAAGAGTAAATTTGCTCACCCGGGGTCAAAGCTGGGGATAATTACAGGTTTTGGCGGTACTCAGTCGGTTACAAGGCAGATGAAGAGCGGTTACGGTAACAGATTTTTCTTTTCGGGCGAGGCAGTGCCTGCATCGTTTATGCTTGAGGCAGGTTTTTTTGACAGGGCTGTCGGAAAACTCTGACGGGATGAATAGAGCAGTTAATGATTTAACTGAGAAGATAAACCGCAAACCGAGACATCTGCTTACGGGATTCAAGAGTTCTTTTGATACTTCAAAAGGGATGCAGGTATGACAGAGGAGAAACTTCAGTTATATCGACAGATAATTGAGGATGAGATTAGTAAACTTAAGGCGGAAATATCTTCATTAAGTGAACTGGATAAGCTATATCGCCTGATAGTGCCATAGGCCGTCTGAGCAGAATGGAGGCGATTCAGGCTCAGAGTATAGCTCAGTCTAGCTTAAGAAGTAAAAAAGATGCGTCTTCAAAGGTTGGAATCAGCACTCCTTAGGGTATCAAGAGGCGGTTACGGTTTATGTTCCGTCTGTGAAGAGGAGATATCCGAGAAACGTCTGAGGATCGCTCCCGAGAGTACAGTGTGTATGGATTGCCTGCAGCAAGGCTAGTAGTATTCCTGTATATTACTACCAGAATTGGTATTTATTCGGCAAAAAATGCAATAAAATTGTTAAATTTGTTTAAATGTGAAACAAAAAAAATGTGTATAATTGTGGGTATTATTAACACGGTTATCGGGAGACACAAATGAACAATTTGACAATTAAGCAAAGGCTTATGATTTTGGCAGTTATTGTCTTAATTGCCCTTTCCGGCATTTTCCTGCTTTTCTATCGAACAATGCATATTAACAATGAGCAAATGGTGGTTTTGCACGATGTTTTTTGAACTGGAGAAGAAAGTTCTGGAACTTAGAAAGCATGAGAAGGACTTTATGGCTCGTAAAGATTTGAAATATAAAGATTCTTTTGAGAAAGTCTATGAAGATGCAAATAGCCTTGTTGCGAATATCCAGAAATTTGCCGTTGAAGACGGAGTTAACGTTGAAGGTTTGACAGAATTTGATAAAACCCTCCTCGCTTATAAAGATGTGTTTCTTAGATATATTAGCAGCCAGCAGATAGTGGGGCTTGATCATAAAACAGGACTTAACGGGTCTCTGAGAAAATCCGTACATAAGGCAGAAGAGATAGGGTTCAGTTTTGACGATGATAAGGTCGTAGCCGATATACTCATGCTGAGAAGACGTGAGAAGGACTTCATGCTCAGGTTTGACCCGAAATACATACAGTCATTCAATAAAGATTTCGCTAAAGCTATAGTTGACATAGATAACTCCGAAAAGATATCCGCAGACAGCAAAGAGCTGACTAAGATTGCTATGGAAAACTATAAGAAAGACTTCCTGGCATATACTGATGAGCAGACAGCATGGGGCTTAATCCTAAATCAGGTATCCTTGGTGAAATGAGAGCTACTGTCCATAAAACCGATTCACAACTGAAAATGATCGAAGAGAGTCTGACAATGTATCTCAATGCGGAGATGCGTGGTGCTGAGCGTTTTATGTATATGGTTCTTATAGCCAGTTCAATAGTGACGATGGTTTTGGTTATATTCATCGGAAATTCAATCCTTTCCAGAATCAAAGAGCTTAATCATCTGATGAGCGACCTGTCCAGCGGTGATGCCGACCTTACAAAACAGCTTGATTTCCAAGGGCGTGGAGAGCTTGTTGAGCTTTCAGGCTATATTAATAAATTTGTTAGAAATCTCAGAACCCTCTTTGTAGATATAGTAAATAGCGCCAACAATATTGCTGATGAGAATACGAGAATCGCCGCAACTGTTGAACAGTTCAATGCGACATTCAGCGATCAGGCATCTCAGACGGCTAGTGTTGCCGCCGCTATGGAGGAGATGAGTGCTTCATCGGCAAATGTCTCTGATGTGATAGGCAACATGGAGTCCAACACGAACATGGCAAAGGATAAGGTGAAGGAAGGGACAGATATGCTGGATAAGTCTGTGGGTGTTATCAATGAGATAAGTAATAAAACTCAACAGCTTAAAGATACTGTCACAAGTCTTGCTAATTCATCAAACCAGATCGGTGATATTATCAACTCAATCAATGATATTGCTGATCAGACAAACCTGCTGGCACTGAATGCTGCCATTGAGGCGGCAAGAGCCGGAGAAGCAGGTCGAGGATTTGCTGTTGTTGCTGATGAGGTAAGGAAGCTGGCTGAAAGGACTCAGATATCTATCAAAGAGATTACAGATATTATCGTAGAACTGAGAAGCGAGACTGAGAAAACATCTCAAAACATGGAAGATGCAAACCAGAAGGTGGAAGAGGGTGTGCAGACCATGAGTGATACAGGTATGGTTTTCAGCGAACTTGTGAGCATCGTGGATGATATGATAGCTGCCAATGATACGGTGACTATGTCCGTCTCTGAGCAGGTCACAACAGTTCAGGATGTTAGTATGAACGCTCAGGCGATATCTTCGGGTGTGGAAGAGAGTGCGGCAACGGTCGCAGAAATCTCTATGTCCACAACAGAGCTTAGCCGCAGTGCGGAAACACTTAAACAGCACCTCAGCAGATTTAAAGTATAAACTGAAATAACTTAAGGCAAGGTGGTGACCTCGGCGGGTCATCACTCTTGCCGTATATAGTTTTATCTGCGATTCAGATCAGAACATCCCTCTGTCTTTCAGAAGCTGGATTACCCCTGCAGCCTTTGAACCTGCCATAGTTCCGCCCAGAGACAGAGCCACTTCACATGCCTCAAGCACCTCTTCTTTTGTCGCTCCCAGATCAAGAGCATAGGTCGCCTGTCCGATAATGCATCCATCACAGCCGGACGCTATAGCTCCGCACATTGCCATGAGCCTCTTAGTCTTCGAGTCTAAAACCCCGTCAGTATAGGATGCCTCATAGTGAGAAACAAACATGTCCCCTTTTTCATTCGATGCTTCCAGAAAATCCCAGAAATTCCCTTTTACAACCGCATATGATTCTTTTGTTAACATAGGTAGCCTCCTTGAGCTGTGGTATAAGACAAAATAGTCAAGGATTGTCGATAAGTCTAACGAATGATTCTTGATATAATGATTAAAATAATTTATGGTTAATTATGAACCTACCTATAGAATTGCTCCAGACCTTTGTTGTTGTGACTGAGACGATGAACTTTACCAAAGCAGCATCAAAGCTTTATAAAACTCAATCCGCCGTCAGTCTGCAGATGAAAAGGCTGTCTGAAGAGATCGGTAAGCCTCTGTTCGCTCAAAAAAGGAAAAAAAACTGTTTTTGACGGAGACAGGTGAAAGACTGCTCACTCATGCTGTAAAGATTTTACGCATGCATGATGAAGCCTGTGCTGATTTGGCAGATTCCGATATGGAAGGTGTGATCCAGTTGGGTGCTTCTGAGGATTATGCTAATACTATACTTCCGCCGCTGCTTGATGAGTTTGCGGAGAAGTATCCATATGTGCGTGTGGGACTCATATGCGGCCCAAGCCATGCTCTGAAGCAGATGCTTGATCAGGGGTTGCTGGATGTTGCGATACTGGCGGAGTATGAATCAGAAGGGAGACTTCTGAAATACGAATCGATAGTGTGGCTTGCGTCGAAGAACTATGTCTATGACGATAATGAGATACCTCTTGCTGTTTATCCCGATTATTGTGTCGCCAGAAATTCTGCATTGCGTAAACTGTCGGATGCAGGTATGAAGTTTCGTATAGCCTACGAGAGTGAGAGCAGTCAGCTTCTGAAAGCGGCGGTTCAGTCAGGAAGGGCTGTTTCGCCTGTCCTCTGGCGGGTGAAAACCAGTGAATTTGATATTATAGGGACTAAAGAAGGATTTCCTGAGCTTCCGCATGTTCCCATCACTCTGCATAGGCAGACAGGGAAGAATAATGAAATCCTGAAAACGCTGGAAGACTATATAGTGAAGGCATTTGCAACGGATTAAATAAATACTGACAGGTGAAAAAATGTATGAAATAGTACCGGATTATTTTTTTTACACAATCAGGGGTAATCCCATACAGGATACATAAGGGTGAGCTTGAGATATTATTGATCACCTCGAGAAACAAAGGCAAATGGATAATACCCAAAGGGGTTATTGAACCCTGTATGACACCTCAGGGATCGGCATTGCAGGAGGCTTTTGAAGAGGCAGGAGTCGATGGTGATGTCGATGAAATCCCAATAGGTAAGTTCGAGGTGGAAAAAAAATGGGGGGGAATCTGCACAATCACTGTTTATTCGATGAAGGTGACTAAGATTTACGATCATTGGATGGAGGATGATTTTCGCACAAGAAGATGGATGAGCCCTGCTGAGGCAATTGAAAATGCACACAAGAAGGATACAAAAGATATCATCAGGCGATTTGTGGAGAACTATAAAAGCAGCAGCTTAGATTAAAAGACTGCCTAGTCGCTCCATGTACTGCCGAGCTGAAACCTGTCGTGGGTTAGAGAGTTAAAGTACATCAGGTCAAAGTCCTGATCGTCTTTATTACGCAGGAAGCCTTTCAGTTCGTTCAGGTTCGCAAACTGCCTTTCAAACATATACTGCTCAAGCTCTTCAAGAGTCTTGTTGATAATCTCAGGACCATTCTGATAAATAGAAGATACCATCTGAACGGCGGAAGCTCCCGCTAATAAGTGCTGAAGCACTTCCTTAGAAGTATGAATCCCTGTATTGCCGCATAGTTCGATATCAAGCTGTTCCGAAACTATATTGATCCATCTGAGCACTTTATATGTTTCTATAGGCGAGCTGTAATAGTTTGCAGGTTCGCACTCTATAGTGTCAAGATTTATGCCGAGTTTGAAAAGTCTGGAGAACATCACAACCCCTGATGCACCGTTGGTTTGAAGCATTTTGACCAGATAAGGTATCGAACAGCAGTAAGGGGATATCTTTACGGAGAAAGGTATTTTTATATTCTTTTTAACGGTGTCGATAATCTCCAGCGTCTTCTGATAGTTCCGTATCGGGTCTTCATCTGCATTTAGAGAAAGCATATTCAGGTTGAGCTCAATAGCGTCGGCACCTGCTTTTTCCAGCTTCACCGGGTAAGTAGACCACCATTCGGCATTTTCACAGCATATGCTGGCTATGATGGGGATATCCACAGTCTTTTTGGCTTCCCTTATCAGCTCAAGGTATTCTGATATACCGTACAGCATGCCTGCATCGCTCATGTCATAGTAGTAGGCTTCCGGATGATATGTACAGCATGCGGTAGATTCCGATGCGTTTCTGACTTCCTCTTCGAAGAGAGATTTCAGCACGACAGCCGCCGCACCGTTGTCGGCAAGAGTTTTGATCTTTTCCGGTGTGTCGGTAAGTGTACTGCTGCCTATAATAATAGGGTTCTTAAGTGTTATCCCCATATAGCTTGTTGTTAAGTCAGACATGTGTATCTCCATACGCTGTTGTATTTTATTATGTTGAGCATATAACGTATTGCAATTAATAATACATAAGAGGCGAAGGCAAATCAATTGTAAACTTATGTGTTTTAATACGACGTTATAAAAATAATTTAGAAATTATTAGGTGTTTAGCAAAACAGAACAATCGTTCTATTAGAATATTGCGTACCACTAATTATATAGCGTGAGACAGTTGTTCTGGAATTGTTGAGATGTCGAAAAAAAAGACAGGGTTGTTATTTTATTGTAAATTTTATTCAAGGTTGAATTAAGTACACTAATTTCGTACAGAACCGCGGCATATGCTCATTATTGATTTCTATAATGCGTAAGAATTATTCCACCAGCATCCTGTACTGGAGTGACTCCAGCAGGTGCTTCGGCTGAATATTTTCAGAACCTTCGAGATCGGCTATAGTTCTTGAGGTCTTGAGGATTTTTTGAATAAGCTCTGGCGGAGAGAGAAAATTTGCTGGCCGCCGTTTCGATTATCTTTGTCCCTTTTTTCATCAAGCTGACAGTATTTCTTCAGCTCCTTTTCACTAAGCCTGCTGTTGAAAATACCTGCACGTTTCTGCTGTATCTCATGAGCACGCCTGACTCTCACTCTTATACTCTCTGATGTTTCACCCTCGTCCATGGAAGACAGGTCTGCTATCTCCACCGACTGAACCTCCACATGGAGATCTATCCTGTCCATAAGCGGACCGGAAAGCCTAGAGCGGTACTTCTGTATCTGAGCCTGAGTGCAGGAGCATTGTTTTTTTGTTATCGCCCAGATAGCCGCAAGGGCAGGGGTTGGCGGCAGCAGTGAGCATAAATTTGGCTGGGTAAGTAACGGTTCTGGCCGCTCTGGCTATGGTGACCTCTCCATCCTCAAGTGGCTGGCGTAAGGTCTCCAGAACACTTCTGTTGAATTCAAGCAGTTCATCAAGGAAAAGGACTCCGTTGGTGGCAAGGCTTACCTGCCCCGGAACGGCTTTGGATGTCCCCCCTATCAAAGATACGTTACTGCTTGTGTGGTGAGGGGCGAAGAACGGTCTTGTGCTTTTCAAATCTTTTGCAGATTTGACCAGACCTGCAACAGAGTGGATCTTGGTTGTTTCTATCGCTTCCGAAAGTGACATTTCGGGCATAATGCCGGGGAGTCTGCGTGCTATCATCGTCTTTCCACTGCCGGGAGAACCTATCATCATAAGGTTATGCATCCCTGCTGCGGCTATCTCGGCACATCGTCTGGCGGTCTTTTGCCCTTTCACTTCCGAAAAATCGTCTTTATAAAAACTATTCTTTTTTTTGAACAGCGAGATTGCGTCAACCTTGTGAGGCGAGAAAGGTGAAGGTTCATTGGCGAAGCTCAGAGCTTCATCAAGAGTATTCATGGAATAGACATTTATACCTTCTACAATAGCGGCTTCGTCAGCGTTCTGAGACGGGAGGACAATGTTTCTGAATCCTGCATCTTTTGCTGCTATGGTTATTGGGAGTATACCGCTAACTCCCCTCAGTTTGCCGTCGAGAGACAGCTCCCCAGCGAATATAGTGTCTTTGGGGTCTGATGAGATGAATCCGCCTGAGATGGCTAAACCTATCGCAAGAGGCAGGTCGAAATGCGTTCCGTCCTTCTTAAAATCGGCAGGTGCAAGGTTTATTGTGATAGGCTTGGCAAAGACATTCATGTTGATATTCTTCAGTGCAGACCTGACACGATCACGGCTCTCTCTGACAGCGGCATCAGCCAGTCCAACCATGCTGAACGCCGGAAGCCCCATTGAGGCTATATCTGTTTCTACTTCAACAATTTCTGCATCGACGCCATTTACATGAGCACTGAAGACTTTTGAAAACATTTTCCAACCGTTAAACTTTTTTTAAGATTATATGTCATAGTCCATAAAAAAAACTATTGCAAATAAATCGTAAGATACCATATTACTCATATGGCTGCGGTGCCAATGTTTAAAAGTTTCAGAGACGCAGAGTCCGAAAGAGTATCAAAGGCTCAGGATTTTAGAAAAGACCCGAAGAGTTCAAGTTTCTAGTCTCGTAGATTTAGAGTTTCGAAGGAATTTAGATTTTAGAGATTTCAGATTCGGAGGATTTAAAGGATCTTCAAGTTTCATGGACACGATAAACCGCAGCAGGAGATGGTCCAATGGGTTTAGAAGAAGATTCGGAATTGTTTTCTTGAAAAGCCCTTCAGTTATTCTTACTGTAGGGCTTTTCTATTGCCTATTTTTGAAGACTGCTTAGATAAGTCGGACTGACTTTGAGTTTTATATTGAAAGATGTTCCGCCTTCTATATCATCAAACCACATCTCACCATTCATATTTTCTACTATCTGCTTAGACATGTATAAGCCTATGCCCACGCCCTTGTTGTTATCTTTAGTCGTGAAGTAAGGCTCGAATATGCGGCTCTTGATTTCGTCACTAATCCCTCCGCCGTTATCGCGTATATTGACTACTGCATATAGGTCGCTGGTGATATCTATGTACACGTCGATTCTCTTGACCTTATTATCCGACTCGTCCAGAGCATCCATGGCATTTTTTAAGTATGTTAAGTACTACGTGCTTAAACTCGTTAGGGTATCCTTCCACAACGACTGAATGACAGCAATTGAAAGCATCATCCAGCTGGTATACGGCAGGGTCGAGAGCCATATCCGTACAACTCAGGGTTAGCTTGATACCGTGGCTTTTCATCTGCGGGAGGAACATCCCTGCGACTTCTGATATAATCATACATATCCTGAACTCTTCGATATCTTTGTCAGGTCTGAAAAAAGTTATTAAAATCGTCTATGGTGTCAGACATCTGAGCAATCAAACTCATTATCTTTGACACATTGTCGTTCATCTCGTCTTTTGTGAGGGTTTGGAGCTCATATGCCTCTTCCGTGTCCTGAACAATCAGACCCACGGCATTTAGAGGCTGTCTCCACTGATGGGCTATAGCTCCGATCATATCACCCATTGCCGCAAGCTTTGACTGCTGCATGAGCAGTCTTTCATTATCCAGACGTTTACTTGTCTCCTCTGCAATCCTTTTTTTTCAAGTTCTTTATTCATGCTCAGGAGTTTATTGTTGTATTTAGTGGTGACGAAATTCTTCGTTGCTATGATAACAAGAATAACTGCTATGACTAAGGTTATTTTCCAGAGGAAAGAATAGTGCTTATGCTCCTGGTATTCGATGGATACCCAGTTATTCATGATTTGTCCACGCTGTTCTTTCGTGATAGATGCCAGAGCTTTATTCATTATTGAGAGTAGAAGTGGGTCATCTTTCTTAACGCCGATACAGAGTTCGTAGTCGTATTTCGCATCACCGGTAATCTTCAGATTCAGCATACCTAGCTGACTTATATTATAAGACATCTCAAGGAGTGAACCTGCGGTGGCAAAGGCCTTCCCCGTGCTCACCATCTCAAGAGCTTCATGAATATTGTCGGCATACAGCCTCTTTATCTCCGGGTGGTTGTTCTTAAGCAGTTCGTCAATCATATAACCCCTGACAATAGCGAGGGTTTTACCGTGGAGATCATCTATGCCGTTGATAAACTTGTCCCTTTCTCTTGTGACGAATATAGACGGCGAGTCTATGAAAGGGCCGGTGAAATTCAGATAATTTGTTCTTTCAGTGGTCTGGTTGAGGATAGAGACTATATCACACTCTCCGGCCTTAGCTTTTTCCAGTGTCTCAAACCACGTCTTTGTACGTAATATGTTGTACTCGAGTCCGGTGATCTGGCTAAGCAGTTTGTGATAATCGGCTGCTATCCCGACATAACTCCCTTTTTTTTCATTAATCATTTCATATGGCATCCAGTTTGGATCTATACAGACTGTAATGGTCTTCTTGTGATCAATGTAGGTAATCTCTTCTTGTGAGTATGGGGCTACTTCATACATTTTGTCGCGTGACATTTGCTCATATACGTCGTGAGCGAAGATTACAGAGGGCGAAAATAAGAAAGTTAATAACAATAATGTGAATATGGTTTGTATCATAATAAATTATAAAACAAAAAAAAGTCATTTAAAACTAAATCCACTATAAATGTGCAGGTTTTTCACTATTGAAGTAAAAATTGCACATTACTATATTTCGCTTGTTAGAGAAATGAGGCTATTTATTAGCAAGTTATGCGTATATTCAAATTTGGCACGCCGTATGCAAGTATATAGGCATACTAGATATCCAAACGGAGGAAAAAAAATGAAAAAAAAGTATTAGCGGTAGTCGCAATAGTTGCTCTCGCAGCAACAACAGCATTTGCTTATCCGGGTTTTAAAGGTCAATGCGGGTCATGTAACGGACAAGGCAAAGGTGGTTTCGGACCGAATGCCATGGGTAAAGGCGGTTTTAATGCTCCATGTGCTCAGTTACAGCAGGGAGACCCTGTTGACGATGCAGGAGCAAAGGCTAAGGTTCAGGAGTATCTTGATGCTAACCTGAAAGGCTTTGAGATTGCTGATGCAACCAAAGTTGAGAGACCAAGAGGCAGTGTTTACAGATTTGCCGTGAAGGATTCTAACGGTAATCAGTTCCTGCTTATGGTTAATCCATTTGGTCAGGTAAGAGGTCCTATCCCTGTTCAGGCAGTAAAATAACAATCAGCCCCCCACTGATGTAACGATGAAAAGCCGAGGTAAAACTTCCCTCGGCTTTTTTTTATTTATAATGATATAAAGACAGAAAGGAGATTCTTATGTATGGAACTCAATTTTCTGTCGGCAGTCTTTCAGGTTTGATGGTACTGGTGGTTTTGGTAATTGTCGCATACCGCCTGATAAAAGGCGAACCGAACAAGAATGAAAAAAGATGCCGATATCCCGCCTGAGGATGTGACAGATACAGAAAACGAAGAGGAGCAAAAATAGGGTGTGGAAGCTTAGTCCCCATATTCTGCTTATCTTTTTTTTGATATTTTCATCCATTGCTCATGCAGGCGAACTTAAGGTCTGCTATGACGCTTCTTTTCTGTTTAAGATAGGTGAGTCCTGTATCAGCTATAAGCTGTCGGACGATCATGTCCTTAATGTGGAGAGTGAGCAGGAGACGACGGGGATTATCGACCTGATGCACCGCATAGAGCAGAAGGTCAGCTCAGAGGTTTCACTCAGACCGTTTGAAAGTCTTTATCTTTTCTTCTATGAAAAGAACGAACACAAAACTATGACACATCACTACTATTTCAATGAGAAGATCAAATACACCAGCAATAGCTATCGTTTTAAAAAACAAAAGGTATAAGACGGCAAAAAAAGTTCTTTGATAAAAAAAAGACGTGCTAGACCCGACTGCCGCTGTTTTATATATCCAGCTTCAGGATACACCGTCTAATGAGGGGCGGCTGACCAGCTTTTTTTGAAGGCAAGTATGTTGATATCACTTATAAACAGGTGGCAAAGAAGGATATTGAGTTTGAAGGTGTTATACACAGATGCCGTGTGATAGATTTCAAAGTTCCGGTTTCAACATCAAGTCTGGTGACACCGACAGGTGTATGGCGGATATATATTGATGAGCAGACAGGTATCATAATGCGGCTCGAGCTGAAATTCCCTCTGGGGAATGCTAAGCTGACCCCTGTGGCAATCAGTGGAGACAGATATCTGCTGAAAAACTATATATCAAAAGGTCTATAAGCCGGGCTTATAAATGTAATAGAAACCGCTGTTGGGGACGTAAGATGCTTTTATTGCCGATATCCCTGACAGAAGCTCCTGAAAGATATTCTCTTCCTTGTCATAGAACTCTTTGATTTCAAGTGCCTGAATACCTATCTCGTCCTTCATGTCGACGATTGCCTCTTCACGAGTGCCTATCCTGTCGATAAGCTTATACTCAAGGGCTTTACGTCCGCTGAAAACACGTCCGTCAGCCAGTTTTCTCAGTTTTGCTTCGCTTATGTTTCTGCGTTTAAGTACATCACGCAGGAACTGGTCATAGTATTCATCTATATTCGCCTGCACATAGGCACGCTCAGTCTCATCAAGCTCTCGTGTTGCAGACGGAACATCTTTGAGCTTTCCGCTTTTGAAGACGACGCTCTTTATGCCGACCTTTTCGAACAATTCCTGAACATCAGAGTATTGCATAATAACGCCTATGCTTCCTGTCGTGGTACTGTCAAGAGCATAAACCTTATCAGCCGCCACAGCTATGTAATAGCCGCCTGATGCTGCGATGGACTCCATTACTGCATAGACAGGCTTCTTCATCTTCATCAGACGCAGATAGATAACTTGTGTGGGGGATATGATTCCGCCCGGAGAATTTATTTCGAGAATAACCCCTTTTACCTTGTCGTTTTCGTCGAGTTTTTTTCAGTTTATTATCAAGTTTTCTGGTATCGAGTATGACACCTTCCATCCTGACAACAGCTATGCTGTCTTTCATGACGACATCTTCACTGTCACCCGACATGACCATTACGATTCTTGCTATGATAGCAACAACAACAAGTATTACTAATGCTTTAGCTAAAAAAAAGGATAGAAACTTTTTTCATATTATCTCACCAAATATAAATATGCACTGTAGATCATATATAGTACCACCAAAGAGTATGAATGAAAAGATACGCCGAGTATTTTTACCCTGAAGTTCCTCTCTCTTATCCCTATGATAGGTATGAGTATGGCAACAGTAGCAAAGACAGCTCCTGCCATGTGCCCTTTGGATACATAGTTAAATATAGGCCCTTTCACATAAACAAAATCAGCAAACGGTATGATCGCCATATTAAAGAGGTTAGACCCGAACAGGTTGCCGAGTGCCATGTTGACAGAACCGACCCGTATCGCTCCATAACATGCAGCCACCTCTGGCAGAGATGTCACTACAGCGAGGAAGAAGGAACCGACAAAACTGCCGCCAAGCCCCGTCAGTGTGGCTATGGAATCAGCCGTTTTACTTAGCATAAGACCGGCAACAACAATTGCCAGAGCCGCCAGACCCATTCTGAAAATGACACCTTTTAATGTGTATTCGGAGGTCTCGTCCTCGTCATCATCATCCTTTTCCAGCACCTTATAGGAGACATAAGATGAATAGAAGAAGAGAACCACAATGATTAATGTTATGACGGATACAGAGCCGATATAAACTTTAATATAAAAAAACCGAGGATAGAGAATGCAGTAACCAGACAGGCATAAAGAGCCGTCAGTATGTTTGATTCACTGATACCGTTGTAGATATCCGTTCTGCGGAAATAGGCATCGAGAAGAAAGATAGTAAACATGTTAAACATGTTAGAACCGTAAACATTACCAAACGCAAGGTCAGGGTTGTCTACGAGTGTGAGTGCTCCAATTGTAGATATAAGTTCAGGCAGAGAGGTAAAGAGTGCCAGCAGTGTGATACCGATGAAACTGCGTCCGATACCGGTAACGGCAGCCAGGGCATCGCCATACTCAGATAGCTTTACCCCGGCGCGACTACAATTATTGCGGATAGCAGGAAAAGGATATAATCCAATTAATTGTCCCTATTAAAAGAGGTGCAGTAAAACTCTGCACGGAAATATTATTTGTCAGCTTCTTCGAGCTTTCCTCTAAGGATGTTTCCGAGACTAAAGGTACTGTCGTCAGACTGAGAAAGCTTTTTGAGGTATTCTTTAACCTCACGCTTCTCTGAATCCTGCATGTATCTTTTAACAGAGAGGAGTATCTTCTTCTCTCTTGCGTCGTTACGGAAAACAACAGCCTTGATAGTGTCGCCAACGTTGAATTTAGTGGTAGGATCTACCCTTTCAACATCAAGCTCATTATCAGGGATAAAGCCCACGAGGTCTCTAGGAAGTTCAACTTCAACACCCTCTTTGGATACGGCAGTAGCTTTAACTTCTACTACTTTACCGTTAGGGAGGAGCTTGCCTACTTCTCTCCATGGGTTAGTCTCAAGCTGCTTAACGCCGAGGCTGATACGCTCTTTGTCTGCGTCGATCTTAAGGATCTTCGCTTCGATTTCGTCACCCTCTTTGTACATAGTCTCAAGGCTCTCTGGTTCGTCTGTCCATGATATATCTTTCTTGCGGATAAGTCCGTCAAGGAACTCGCCGAAATCAACGAAGATACCGAAGTCAGTGATAGACTTGATAGTACCTTTCACGGCTGAGCCTTCAGGGTGTTTAGCCTTAAGTGTTACCCAAGGGTTTTCCTGAAGTGATTTGAGAGAGATTATAAGCTTCTTCTTCTCGTTATCTATACCGATGATCTTGCCTTCGACAGCGTCTTTAGGCTCGATCGCGATTCTTGCATTTTTTAAGCCATGAGATTTCTTCGAGTGGGATAAATCCATCGATACCCTGCTCGATCTCCATAACAAAGCCTTTGTTCTTTCTGGCTACGACAGTACCGCTAACCGAAGCACCTTCAGGGTACTTGGAAGCAGTTGTCTCCCATGGGTCTTCCTGCATCTGCTTGAGACCGACTTCAAGCTTCTCATCATCGAAGTCGATGTTGAGGATTTTAACTTCAAGCTCGTCGCCCTCTTCGAGATACTGGTTAGGATGTTTTACAACGCCCCATGCTATATTATTTTTACGAAGGAAACCGTCCACAGCACCAAAGTTCATGAATGCACCGTAATGCTTGATAGTTTTAACAGTACCCTTGAGTACCTGTCCTTCTTCTATTCCTGTAAAGAATTCTTTCTTCTCTTTCTCGATGCTCTGGATCATCTGGAGCTTACGGGAAGCGAGGAAAGATCTCTGTTTCTTATTTGCTTTAAGCACTTTACACTCAAAAGTCTGACCAACGTAGTCTTTTGGCTCTATAGTGCTGTTTTTTGAAATCGATGTGGTTTTCAGGGATGAAGCACTCGATCTCGCCGTTTTTACCTGTGAAGCCTTTATCCACTACAGCCGTGATCTTAACTTCGAGAGGGGTCTCTTCTTCGAGAGCTTTCTCTACTTCGATCCAGTCTGCTTCTTTCTCTATAGCTTTTCTGGAGAGCTTAACGTAACCGCCGCCCCCTGCTATACCTATGAAGAGAACGTCAACTTCGTCACCGACTTTGATCGTAACCTCTCCGTCTTTTAGAAATTCTGCTTTCGGCACGACACCTTCTGTCTTGAAACCAATGTTAACGAGAACATCGTTTTCATTGATCTGTGCCACTGTTCCTTTTACGACAGAGTTCTTTTCAGGCTGCTGAAAGGACTCTTCGAGCATAGCCTCGAAGTCTTCCATCTGCATGTTGTCTCCGTCATTGTTGTTAATACTACTCATTTACTGACCTCTTTTAAAAATTCTATAACTTCTTCTACCAGATAACCGGGGGTACTGGCTCCTGCTGTGATACCAACCTTCCGACTATCCTCGAAAATTTCTTTATTAAGTTCTGCACTAGTCTCTATGTGATATACGTTTGAACATATTTCGTTACATATATTGTAAAGACGGGTTGTATTGCCGCTATTTTTTCCGCCGATAACAATCATAGTGTCAACCTTTTTTGGCGAGCTCTATGGCGGAAGCCTGCCTGAGGCTTGTGGCATTACATATAGTGTTATTTATCTGAAGCTCGTCACATTTAGTTTTAAGTATTTCTGCTATTTTGTCAAATGATTCCGAGTTTTGTGTAGTCTGTGCTACAAGTGAATAGCTCTTTTTTTAAAGGGGAGTTCATTCACTTCTTCAATATCGGAAACAATCATATATTCAGAATCTATAAAACTGACAATGCTTTTGACTTCCGGATGATCCTTTTCGCCGTATACTATTACAACAGAACCCGAATCACCGAGTCTCTTGGCACTTGTCTGAGCTTTTTTTTACAAATGGGCATGTAGCGTCGACAACCTTAACCTGACGTTCGTCAAGCTTAGAGTAGGTCTCTTTGGTAACGCCGTGAGACCTGATAACAACAGTATTGTTCTTATCAACATCCTCCGGGCTGTTACAGACCCCAACGCCATTTTCAGCAAATTTGCTAACTATCTGCGGATTATGGATTATAGGTCCTAAGGTATAGACCCCTTTATCCTTTTTTTTAGATGTGTCCTCAACGAGGCTGACGGCTCTTTCCACTCCGAAACAAAATCCGGCGTGGTCAGCGATGAAAATTTCCACAGTTGCTCCTACCATAAAAAAAACTTTATGGGCATTAGAGCCATCCGACTCTAATTATTTGCTTTAGACGTTATTATTGATATAACTTCTTCTATTGTCAAGTGTGTAGTATCGATTTCTATAGCATTTTCAGCTTTTTTTTAAGGGTGCGTGCTCCCTTTCGCTGTCTTTCTTGTCCCTTTCGTCTATCTCTTTTGCGATTTCTTCGACAGTTATGCTGATCCCCTGATCTTCATAATCTTTCAGTCTGCGTCTGGCTCTTTCCATTGTGCTTGCTTTCAGGAAGAACTTATAGTCTGCATCAGGGAAGACGTGTGTGCCTATGTCCCTGCCGTCCATTATGACATCATTCGACTTAGCCATTTCACGCAGTTTGTCTGTAACTATCTCGCGGATTTCTCCAATTGAGGCAACTTTCGGTACTTCTTCGGCTATTTGTGGAGTTCTGATCTTCTTGCTCACATCCTCCGTCTGACCGTCTATGGTTAGGTAGAGTTCGCCTGATTTACCAAACGACATCTTCGACCGCTTTGCGGTTTCTATAAGGTTTTGTCCTGATATTTTGTATTCAAGGCTGATGTACGCACATGTACGGTAGAGTGCTCCCGAATCGAGAAAGAGTATGCCGAGGCGTTTAGCTACCTCTTTGCTAACCGTGCTCTTACCGCTGCCTGCCGGTCCATCAACTGCAATTATCATTTCTGCTCCAGTGTGGCGAATGATTCCAGAAACGTAGGGAATGAAACATCCACGCATTTAACATCGTCCACAGTTATGCCGCTGCCGAATCTTTTAGCCAGCATAATGGCTATCATGGCTATCCTGTGGTCACCAAATGACTTTAGCTTAGCCTTGTCATTTATCTTGGTCATAGGATAGACCTTCATGCCGTCTTCAAACTCTTCCACCTCTGCACCCAGTTGTTTGAGGTTGTAAAGGGTTGTTTCTATCCTGTCAGATTCCTTGACTCTCAGTTCTTTAGCACCCCTGATGGTTACAGGGGACTCAGCGAACAGACCCAGTGTAGCAACAAGCGGAAGCTCGTCTATCATATTGGCTATGATATCCCCTTCGATTGTCACCCCTTTGATAGGCTGTGATTTTATGAAGATATCACCCAGTTTCTCAGCTCCGCCTCGTTCACTATCTATTTCATACTGAACGCCCATATCTCTTAAAACTTGGAGCATACCGCTCCTTGTGGGGTTCAGCCCGACATTCTCAAGCATAAGCTCAGAGTTCTCAAACATTAATGCAGCACCGAGAAAGAAAGCGGCAGATGAAAAAATCACCCGGGACAACTATATCCATACTGCGTAAATCGGCAGCACCTTCGACAGTTATCTTAAGCCTTCTGTCTTTACCTTTGCACCCAGAGCAGAGAGCATAATCTCTGTATGGTTTCTGGTGACGGCTTTTTTCAATATATGTCGTGATACCCTCGGTCTGAACACCTGCCAGAAGTACGGCAGATTTTACCTGAGCAGATTTAGTGGTGGCCTCCATATGTATAGGTTTTGTCACCGACGGTAGGATAGTCATGGGGAGCAGATGGTTGCCGTCTCTTGCGGCAAATCTCGCGCCCATAGCCGTGAGCGGGTCTATAACCCTGTCCATAGGTCTCTTTCTCAGAGACTCGTCGCCTGTGAGGACAAAGTATTTATTAGTAGGTGCAAAAAACACCTGTCAGTAATCTTGCAGACGTTCCCGAGTTCATACAGTCTATAACATTAGTAGGTTCTTTAAAATTCTGATAACCGTCAGACTTAACTACAAAGCCGTCCACAGTCTCGGTAAATTCGACACCGACGGCACGCATGGCAGCCATGGTCGCCTTAGTATCAGCAGAGAGAAGTGGGTCAATTACTCGTCCCTGCCCCTTGGCCATAGACAGAAACATGAATGACCTGTGGCTGATGGATTTATCCGAAGGGACTCTTACTGTCCCTTTTAAGCTGGTTACTTTGTCAAAACTTTTCATGAAAGTGTTCTCCTGATTCTGGCGGCATGTTCTATCATGCTGTATATTGTTTCTTCATCTGAGTTCTCTATAGCCTCTTTCCACTTTTTTCATCTCTTCGATGTAGCTTCCGATGAGGTTGGTCATATTCTCTTTGTTTTCTAAAAAAGATATCTGTCCACATGCGTGGATCACTGGCGGCAATTCTGGAAAAATCCTTAAATCCTGCACCTGTGTAGTTCAGTGCGTCTATATCTACGGCAGAGACGGTCTGCACCATGGAAAAAGCAGTGATATGAGGGAGGTGGCTAACCAGCCCGAAGACCGCATCATGCCTCTCCGCATCCATTATATGCACGTCCATACCTATCGCCTTGTGTATCTCTACAAACGGTTCGATATCAAAATCGGGGCATGTCGGAGTCAATATGTGATAAGCTCCGTCAAACAGTCCTGCCTTGGCATTGTCAAAGCCTGAAACCTCTTTCCCTGCTATGGGGTGTCCGCCGCAGAAGATTATCCCTGCTTCCTGTGCAGCTTTTACCATATCTACTTTTGTGCTCCCTGCATCTGTGACGGGTCTGTCGAAGCCCTTTCTGCCGAGCTCCAAAATAAGCTCACATGCAGTCTTCACAGGGAGGCATATGTATAAGACATCGAACTCCAGAGAGAGGAGTGTGTCCAGATCGTCGGTTGTATACTCAAAAAAGACCGGATGCCGCCGCCTTTGCAACAGTGTCCGTATCCTTGTCGAATGCTGAAAGTTTGAGCCCATGCTCAGCGAAGGATAGGGCGAGTGAACCGCCTATAAGTCCTAAGCCTGCAAAGGCTATATGCTTAAACATCATCTGTTTAATGTTCTTCCGATTGTAGTTGCTATCACGTCGAGTCTGTCCATGAGTATATCGAAATCATCGGGGAGGATAGACTGAGCACCGTCGCTCATGGCATCCTCAGGGCAGTTGTGAACCTCTACCATTATGCCGTCAGCACCTGCTGCAATAGCCGCCTGCGACATAGGGAGAATACAGTCTCTGCGTCCTGTTCCGTGGCTTGGGTCAGCAACGACAGGAAGGTGTGTGAGGCTTTGCAGAACTGGGACAGCAGACAGGTCGAGAGTGTTTCTTGTCTCTGTTTCAAAGGTTCTGATACCCCTTTCACACATGATTATGTTTTTTTTGTTGCCGCCGGATGCGACATATTCTGCTGCCATAAGGAACTCTTTTAATGTGGCACATAGTCCACGCTTGAGCATGACGGGAGTTTTAGTAGTTCCAAGATCACGCAGAAGTCTGAAGTTCTGCATATTTCTTGCACCCAGCTGGATGATATCAGTATATTCACAGATGAGATCCATATCTCTTGGATCCATCAGTTCTGTTATGACAAGCATGCCGTTGGTGTCAGCCGCTTCACGAAGGTATTTTAAACCCTCTTCACCAAGCCCCTGAAAATCATACGGTGATGTTCTCGGCTTGAAAGCTCCGCCACGGAGTATCTTAGCCCCTGCTTTAGCGGCTCTTTCGGCTATAGCATGAGCATGTCACGATTTTCCACAGAGCAAGGACCTGCCATGACAGCGACATTTCCGCCGCCTATTTTAATCCCTTTGATATCTATGATAGTAGGGTCTTTTTTTTGAAGTCCCTGCTGACAAGCTTATAAGGTTTGGTTATCGGAACAACCTTCTCAACACCCGGAAAGGATGAGAGCGGCTTGTCCCTGAGTGCGGATTCGTCACCTATAGCACCCATGACGGTCTTTTCCATCCCTGCAGGAGGTAGGTTTCGAAGCCGTAGCTTTCGAGTTTGCTTTTTTACGTTGTTTATATCTTCCTGAGTCGTACCGTTCTTAAATACGATGATCATTATTTAGTCCTTAGTTGTTTATAGTATCTTCTGAAGCTTCTCGATAAAGATTTTGTTCTCTTCCATTGTTCCCACGGAGACTCTGACCCATTCGGCAAGCCCAGGTCCGAGGTAGCGTACAATCACACCCTCTTTGAGCAGATCGTTAAAAAACCTTCTCTCCGTCACCTACTTTTACCAGTATGAAGTTAGCCTGTGTCGGAACATATTCGAGTCCGAGTTTTTCAAACTGAGCATAGAGATATCCTTTACCGTCTTTATTCAGTTTAATAACTTTGGCGAGGTGTTCTTTGTCCTCCATTGCCGCTTTGGCAGCAACCTGAGCGAACATGTTAGTGTTGAACGGCTGGCGGACACGGTTCATCATGTCGATTGCCTCTTCACATGCGATAACATAACCGACCCTTGCGGATGCAAGCCCGTAAGCTTTCGAAAATGTTCTCATAATAAACATGTTCTTGTATGTATCAAGCATCGGGAGTGTTTCGGCGAAATCCTCAGCATCGACATACTCGACATAAGCCTCATCCATAATAACTATGACATCCTCGGGTACTTTCGTCATAAAGTCGGACAGCTCAGCCTGAGTGAAGTATTCCCCCGTAGGGTTATTCGGGTTAGCGAGGAAGATCATTCTGGTTTTATCGTCTATAGCTTTGGCTAAAGCGTCAAAGTCAAATTTAAAGTTATTCAGGACAGGAACCCATTTACACGATTTGCCTGAAGCCTGTGATATGATCCCATAAACAGAAAATGAAGGAGCAGGGCTGAGGACATGCTCTCCGTCAGAGAGGAAAGTTCTTATCGCCAGCTCTATTATCTCATTCGAGCCTGTGCCGAACAGAAGTCTGTCGCCAGATATGCCGTAGTAATCAGCCACTGTCTGACGAAGATAAAAAGCATCTCCGTATGGATATCTGGATATTTCAGGCAGAAAATCATTAATAGCACCAACAGCTTTAGGTGAGCAACCCAGTGGGTTCTCGTTGGACGCCAGCTTTACAGAGTTGGTTATGCCCAGCTCTCTTTCAAGCTCTTTAACAGGCTTCCCCGGCTTATATGGAACAAGGTCACAAATATTCTGACCGGCTAATTTTCCGTAATCTATCATTTTTCCCCCTTTGGATAAGAGCCCAGAACCTTGACGAAAGCTGTGTGTTCGATAAGGTCGTTAAGGGCTAAGTTGATCTCTTTGTCGTCTTTGTGTCCGTCCAGATCGGCGAAGAATACATATTCCCATGCTTTTTGCCTTGATGGACGTGACTCTATCTTAGTCATATTGATGTTGCTTTTAGCAAATATTGATAAAACCTCATAGAGAGAGCCGGCTCTGTGAGCAGCGGCGAAGACTATGGAGGTCTTGTCGTTGCCTGTAGGGAGCGGTTCAAAATCACCGATAATAAGGAATCGGGTGAAATTGCTGGCGTTGTCCTCTATGCTTTTTTTCCACATATCTAAGTGAATATTTCAGTACAGCCATCTCGCTGGCTATAGCGGCGGCGGTCTCGTCGTGGGACGCTATCTCCGCTGCTTTGGCTGTGGAGTCGACTTCGTGTACAGGAATATTCGGGCAGTGCTCCGCGAGCCATTTACGGCATTGACCGAGAGCCTGTGTATGCGAATATATACGCTCTATGTCAGCCATCTTTCCAGACTTATTCATTAAGTTGTGATTAACTTCCAGAAATATCTCGCCGCTTATTTTCAGATGGCTGGTGGTGAATGTGTCGAGGGTGTGATTTACGACCCCTTCGAGAGAATTCTCCACAGGCACTATACCGAAACTCAGCCGTCCACGCTCAACATTGTCGAACACCTCTGGGATGGTTCTGACGGGTATAAGCTCCGCAGAAAGCCCGAAGCTTTTCATGGCTGCAAGGTTAGTAAATGTACCTTCCGGTCCAAGATAACCGACCTTTTGAACCTCTTCCAGAGAAAGGGACGCAGAGATTATCTCACGATAGACAGCTTTAAGTGCGTCGTTAGGGAAAGGTCCATTGTTCATCGCCGTGAGTCTTTCGAAGATTTTCTTCTCTCTGGACGGAACATAAAGGGGCTGTCCTTCCGCCTTTTTTGATTTCGCCGATGGACATAGCTTCGTTCGCTCTTTTGTTCAGAAGCTCCAGTATCTCTTTATCGATTGTATCGATGTTTATACGGTGTTTATCTAGTTCTTTCATGTCGGATAAGATATCAAAGAAAACCCAGTCTGGCAAGCATTAGCGTTATTGTAATGTGAGCAAAGTTAATGGCTGTACTAAATTGTTTTGTTTTTGTCAGATGGTTTCAATGTGAAACAAAATGAACAGCTATATTTTACAATTGTTTTGCATTTAAACGAGTTGTAAAGTTGTTCCGTCTGATGTAAATTATCTGCTTACCATTTTGAAATTCAAATGATATACTTTTAAGAAATAAACTGCTGTTTGAATGGTGTATTTATGAGTAGGTTTTTTTTATGCATATTATTTGCTTTTCTATTATTTTTTTCCAGTATATGCTTCACCAGATTTTGAGGTAATGACAGAGAATTACCCTCCATTTAATTATATCAGGGATGGAGAGGCACGGGGGATTGTCTCAGACGTTGTGAAAGAGATCAAAAAACGCATAGGCTGGGAGAATGAGATACGTCTATATTCGTGGAACAGGGCATACGAGTCCATCAGGAATGAACCGAATAAGATTCTGTTCAGCATGGCGAAGACTGATATACGAACACCTGATTTTAAATGGGTTGGACCTATTGTCACACCCAAAGGCTACTTTTTTAAAAAAAATAAAAAATACCGACATAAACCCCGTAGACAAAGAGGATATCAAGAAAAAACTATACTGTCGGTGTCAGGGAGAATTCTAATATCCATTCAGTTTTACTAAAGGAGGGTTACACAAACCTGATCCCTCTGGAAAACACTGAGGCATACTACAGGGGTTTATATTACAAAAGGGTCGACCTGATTATCGCATCCCCTTATAACATCCCCGTGAGGGCAAAGAAGTTTGGGCTGGATGCGGAAATGTTCGTTCAGACATCAGTGCAGGCAGGTGAAGGGAGACTGTTTATTGCATTTTCGAAAGATACGTCGGATGAAATAATCAGCCTTTGGCAGAATACATTGAATGACATAAAGGAAGAAGGACTTTTGGAAAAAAAACTTATCAGGCAAGGTATAAAAGAAGCCGAGAATGATTTCCATATTAAATACTATATAAATGAGCTTTAAACTGAACAACAGACTGACCCTTACTCTTATGCTTTCCGTTTTACTGGCGATCACTGTGCCTGTCTCAGCGACATGGTATTTTGCGGTGAGTTCCCACGGCAAGGAAATAAAGAACAGCATGGAAATAAATAAAACTGAAATGCTGAATATGCTGTCTGCCAGCCTCGCCTCTCCGCTTTGGGATCTGCGTAGTGATAAGATCAGAAGCATCTGCGAGCAGTTCCTCTCAAATTCCATTATCAAAAAGATCAAGGTGAATGATTCGATACTCTCCAATGTTGTTTATAAAGGTTCAAACCCCAAAAGCACAGGCAGTATAGTTATAGAAGGGGAGAAGAGTATTGTTGCCAACGGGAAGAGAGTTGGGACTGTATATATTCAGGTCAGCTCCGTGAGTTATGACAAGAGTATATATGATTCTAAACGTATCCTGCTTTATCTGTTTGTACTGGAACTGATTATTTCGTTTTTTCTTGTGACATATGTTGTTTATCATTTTATCTTGTTCCCTCTGCATGCCCGGACTGAGAATGCTCTTGCACTGTCAGACCATGAAACAAAAAAACTAAACACAATTTCTTTGACCTCTCCCTTGAGAAGCTAAACACTAAGATCATGAATATACTGGGAGAGTTTAAGAGATATCATCAGATAGTTGATGAGAATGTGATGATATTAAAGGTTGATAAAGAAGGGACAATTCTTCATGTAACAACAGCTTTGACAGAGCATACGGGGTTTGAAGCGGAAGAGCTTATCTGGTGCAGCATAACCAAGATCGCGGATATCCCTGAGGGGGATGTCATGTCTGTGGTAAACAAAGGCGAGATCGGAAAACCATTCTGTATTCTGCTGAAGGGTGAGAATAACTTCGGCAGGGAATTCTGGCTAAGCTGTAAAGTCAGCCTCGAAGAGTGCAACACGGCAACTATTGTCTGCGAGGATGTGACACACAAACTGAGTGCTGAGAAGCTTGCTAATACGGATGAACTCACAGGGCTAATGAACAGAAGGAGCATAAATGCTGTGCTGAAAAAAAAGAGGCTCAGCTTTTTGAAAGGTATAAGACCCCGTTCTCTATTCTGCTTATTGATCTGGACTTTTTCAAACGTGTTAACGACACATACGGGCATCAGGCAGGTGACGAGGTGTTGGTTAGGTTCGCAGAGATTATTACCAAGGGCATAAGAGAAACAGATTATTCCGCCAGATGGGGTGGCGAAGAATTTATGCTGGTTTGTCCTAATACGATGATGGAAAACGCTTATTCGATGGCGATAAAACTGGTGCAGACAGTCTCGGAATCCCCATTCCCCTTTGTGGGCAGCCTGACCTGCTCTATAGGTGTCAGCACGTCCGAAGAGAAAAAAAACCATCGAGCAGATGCTTGTGGAAGCCGATTCTGCCCTATATGCAGCGAAAGAAACAGGAAGAAATAAAGCGATATCCCTGCAGTATTATAACAGATAAAAATTATCCTGATGTGTACTTGACAACTTATAATGAGATAATTATAATCCTATTTAAGAGTTGTAGAGGTTGGTATGAGAGAGGAAGCATTAAAACAACTTAAAAGGAAGGTTTATCTGGCTGATGTCTGTGATGAACTTACCGCAGAAGAAGAGATAGAGTTGGCGAAACTTGATGTCAGTTTCGAAAAGGTTAAAGCCGGGCTGAGCGAAGATGACAAGAACTGGCTTTACGCTAATTTTGCCGGCTGGTACGATAAGTTTATGGACATGGAGACTAAGATGTTCATAAAACCGAGAGGAGGATGATTATGAAAGAGAGAGTTTTAGAAATCAGAAAGACTATACTGCCTATGAAAGATGCATTTGAGCAGCTTAATATTGACGAGCGTGAAGAGCTTGCAGTGCTTCAGAAAGAACACGATGAACTGCACGCACAGCTCTCTGATGCGGATAAAGCGTGGTACGACAATGAGCTCGGTATCTGGTATGAAAAATACCTGTCTGTTGAAACCAAGATATTTATAAAGCCCTGCGAAGGCTAATTAATAAAAAACTTCCTTAAGGTAGAGTCCCATGGCGTTTGCTGTGGGGCCCGCCTGATTCCTGTCCTTTGATTGAAGGGCGTTTATCATATAATCCATGTCATAGCCTTTCCGTATGGCGTTCACCACTGTTCCGACCATTATCCTCACCATATTATGTAAAAAACCGTTCCCGTTTATCTCAATGTAGATAACATCCCCATCCATGAAGCACTTAGTGCTGTTGACCCTGCGGACATTGTTCTCCTTGAGACTGGTCTGCACACAGAAGGATGAGAAGTCGTGCTCACCCTCAAACACCTTCAGGAAATGTCCGATATCCTTATAATCCAGTTCGTCCTTTACCCACCATGTGCGGTTTGCATACATGGCAGAGCGGATTTTAGAGGCGAATATGCGGTACTGATAGCTTTTGCTCTTGGCACTCCTCTGAGCATGGAAATCCTCTGGCATATCGGCAACATCTGATATGGAGATGTCGTAGGGGAGCATACTGTTTAGCCCTTTATGTACGGACTCAGGTGAAAGGTATTTATCTGTTCTGTAGCTGGCGGTCTGACCGAGGGCGTGGACACCTGCGTCTGTTCTGCCTGAGCCGATTATCGTGATTTTTCTCTTATACATTCTGGTGAGTGCATTTTGGATCTCTTCCTGGACTGTTCGTCCGTTCGTCTGCACCTGCCACCCTGCAAACTCTGTCCCGATATATTGCATTGTGAGCTTCTTGTTATAAAGCATATTTCACCGCCAGTATAAGTCCCGCAAGAGCCAGTAATATCTCCCGAGTATTCGGTTTATTTATAGGTGGAGATGCGTATTCGCCATCTTCCACACGTTTTGCGACAAGCTCTGATTTACTGACTATCCCTTCGATGAGCGGAACGAGATAAAGCTCAGGTTTAAAAAAAAGGATCATATATTTTCTGGTCTGATACTCGGGCAACGCACCTAAATCCTTTGCCGTGGATTTCACTTCATCTATGAGCACGGGTATGAACTCTATGGCGACCATGAAGACTATCCTGAGATTTGCCGCATGCCCACCCTTGAACGGAGCTAAAATGACTGATGCCAGCACCTTGGGTCTGTGGTTATAGTGAGTAAAAGTGAAAAAAGCAATGATCAGCAAAAACTTATAAGTAAGGCTGAGTGATAGATGAAGTCCGCTGCCGAACAGTAAATTTATCAGAAAAGTGAAAACGAGGATAAAGAAAAAGGGTCTCAGTTTATTGAATATGTGCGGTATGGACAAGTCTGCGTTGTACGCAAGAGCAATAAATATACATGTGAAAAAAAATAAATGAAACAGGACTGCCGGAGATGGCCGTCATCTGCATAACAACCAAAAACAATAACAGCTTTACTATAGGGTTCAGATCATAAATAAAAGAGCTGGTGAATCTGTTATGTCCATCTGTCATAAGGCTTACGCCTCTTTGTCGTCACTCTCTGATATCTTCTTTTTTTTGTCTTCTTCAGGTGTGATATCAACGGCCTGCTCAGCTTCTGTGGCGGCTTTTTTTGAAGTTCTTTATAGCTTTCCCCATGCCTTCTCCGATCTGTGGCAGCTTTTTTAGCACCAAAGAGCACTACGGCAATGAGCAGAATGATTATGATTTCCTGTGATCCAAGACCAAACATGGTAACCTCCGAAATCTTGCACTGGTAACGTCTTACTTAAATATATGCAAATGCAGAATTATTCAATAGGAATATTAGCTAATCTGTTTTCTTCGGCTGAAAAAACCATGCAGTGAAAAGGAAAACTGCAAGCCAGCCGTAGCCCCCCCCGTGGCGAAAATAGTGAGCCCTTTATGAGTCGTAACCTCACAGTCGAGATATCCTTTTACCTCTGAAGGGAGAGAGTTTGTGATAGTTCCGTCAGGCTTTATGCATGCGGATATTCCTGATTGTGCGGCACGTACAACAGGTTTTCTGAATTCAACGGCTCTCAAAACATCGGTTGCGAGATGCTGGTATGGACCTTTTGTTTTACCGAACCAGCTGTCATTGGTGACGACAGTCAGCAGGTCAGCACCGAGAACTGCCTGATTTCTGACAAGATTGCTGTACATGCTTTCATAGCACAGCATAGGAGCGGCACTGAACTTATCTTTTACGAAAAGGGTCGCCTCTTTACCCGGGGTAAAATCATCTGCACCCTTAAAGAAATAATATTCTATAGGCTTAAACAAACTCTTAAACGGGAAGTATTCTCCGAATGGGACAAGGTGCAGTTTATCGTAGATGCTGACAGTATCCCTGTCGAACATGAACACACTGTTGTGAAATATCCTCTTTTCGTCTTCGTCGTAGTATCTTATACCGCCTGCAATTACAGGTACTTTTTTCACCGAATATCTGGAGCATGTTGTATCCTGCGAAACTCTCATTCATGAATGCAGGGTAGACGGTTTCGGGGAGTACAAAAAGGTCGTATTTCTCAGGGTCGGACTGTCGAAGCATTCCGTTGACCAATGCCATTAAGTCATATTTTTTTTCTCGGGTATCCACTTGTCCGCCTGACTGTATGCAGGCTGAATGATTCTTATGTTAAGATTGTTCCCTGCGTATTCTCTCCCCTGAACCGAGAAGCCGTATATAATAGATGCCGCAGACAGCAAAACCGCAAGGATTAAGGATTGTCTGTTTTTCGATACGATAAAAGCTGCCAGAGCCGTATTCATGTAAGCGATGATAAGTGATACTCCATACTCTCCCGTCACCTCCGCTATCTGTATAGCAGGGGCAAAATTATACTGGCTGTGTGCGAGGTTCAGCATCGGAAATCCTGAAAGAATATTGGATTTAACAACCTCCAGTGCCACAAGAAAACCTGCAACCAGAAGGGGGGGGCATGCTGTTTACGCAGATAAATCCAGCCGAAAACTCCCCAGAAAAGACCCATAAAAAAGAGCAAAAAAAACCACTGTGACCAAAACACCAACGGCAAATGGAGAGTGTCCGAATTCAGAAACTGCCGTGATCACCCAGCGAAGATTTATCAGGAAATATATAAAACCGAATATCCATCCAGTGAGAAAACCTTTATTTGTTCTCGGAATGGACAGAAGAACAGGCAAAAGAGCGAAATATGCAAGATACCATTGATCATACCCCGGGGAGGACAGAGTCAGCAGACAGGCAGACAATAAAGAGGAGACAATTATGAGGAATGAAGACTTCATAAGGAGATAATATTATAAGGAGAGATTATAGTAAAGACTTATGGACGGCATTTAATGCCGAATCTACGGCAGAAGCGACCAACGAAAGTTCCTTCGGCCACAGAACCGTCAGATAGTTCAACATTTATCTTATCCGCCATACCCCGACCCAGAGCAAGTGTCGCCCCTTGGCATGAGATAGACAGTTCGCCGTTTCCGTTATTTTTTAAGCACCTCGAAATGAGCCCCCCGAATGGAGACCTATCTCTTTCAGTCTGCGGACAAAATGACATGAACCTGCATCTTCGCAGTTCATTATGTAGTCTTTTATGATACCTTTGCTCCCTGCTTCGAGCATGGCTAGGGTGAGGACTTTGTTTTCTATTCCCGCAGGTGCTTCACAGCAAATGTTTTCCATATATCTTCCTTTTGAAGTATTATATGCATAATGAATATCATTATCAATAAGAAATTAAGTCTTATCCATAATGAGATGCTATTCTAATTTAGACGAATGGTAACCTATTTGTAATTATTCGTAAACAAAAAATTATAAGTTAATTTAAATAAACTTTAAGTAAAAAAGGATTTTTTTTATGGCGATTCACGGCAGAACGAGGTATCTTTAACTGTTGTTGAATATAGGTGAGGCATAGATATGGGCGTTAAACAAAAAAGACACACAAAAAAATATTTATCGAATTTCTTGCAGAACAGAAACAGCGTATGACTTCTCAAAGAGAGCTTATCCTAAAGACTCTCTGCAAGCAGAAGAAGCACGTGACTGCCGAGCAGCTATACGAAACATTAAAAAAAGACAGACAAGTCTATCGGGCATGCCACGGTTTATCGTACCCTAAAGCTTCTGGTGGAGGCAGGAATCGCCCGCGAGCTTAATTTCGGTGAAGGCTCTATCAGATACGAACCTGATACGGACAATACCCATCACGACCATTTAGTATGTGTTAATTGCGGAGAGAATGTGGAATTCTTCAATGAAGAGATCGAAAAGCTGCAAAATGCAATAGCAGAAAAAACACGGTTATAAGCTTCAGGACCATTCGATGAATCTGTACGGCACATGTTCAAAATGTCAGGAGAAAGAATAAGCTTTAGTGCATCAGGCTTGTGACGGGTACTATCTGGACTCCCATCTTCTCTACTTCCGCAAGTGAGTTTGCCATAGCGTAAACCGTCCCTTTCTTAAGGTGACCTATGGCGATAGCACTGCCGTTTTTGAGTGCTCTTTTCGCACCGACTATCAACTGATCATGCACATGATCTTTCTTGTCGCTGATGGTGACAAGCCCCGGCTCTTCATTATCTATAAAGACATTATTCACAGCACATTTCATCCCTAGTTTCTGACATGTTTCATATGCCACTGAGCTGCCTGAAGTGTAGCTGTCCAGAAATGCAGGGGTATATTTTTTGATCTCCCTGAGTGCCTGAGTCATCTTTTCAGAACTTTCCGTATATGCCGACCCTGTGTGGTTGTTCGCTCCGTCTACTTTTATGGGGAAGTAGTCGAAGTTTGACTTAGTGATAGCGGCGATGATTGTCTTCGGCATATTCAAAAGGAGTGCCCCTTTCCCGGGATCAAACTTAGGGTAGGATTTCGGTTGCATAGGGAAGTGTATAAAAAAAACGGTTTTACCTGCTTTACGGGCGAGTTTTGCAGTCTCTTTGCCATATGGGGTATAAGGTATGACAGCAAAAGTTATAGGATATTTTATAGCCGCAAGCTGTTCAGCCAGACTCATGCTGTATCCGCAATCATCTATGACCACCGCCAGTTTAGCTTTGTATCTTTTAACCGCAGGTTTTGGTTTGGGGGGGGCGGCTATAGGGTCGGTGCAGAATAAACGAAAGATATGTTGAACATTCCGTCTTTATCTTCAGCAGATAATACTGTCTCTCCATCTACAGTAATTTTATTCTTTTCGAGATACTTTTTTTAGCTGGCTAGTGAGCTTCTTCGCTTTAGAGGCGGAGGTTGTGGTTATCTCGACGGTACTGCCGTCCCTTGTGAGAAGGGTGCTTTTCAATCCTTTGTCAAACATAAAGAGCTTGATTGTGTTAAGTACGGATTTAGTTTCAACCTGCTTTATGACGGTCTTTGTTATGATCTCTTTTTTTTCAGGCTTAGGCTGGGCTGCGGGGGGAGCTTTCGTCTCTCCTGAAAACCTGAGTGCAACAAATGCAATGAGAAGTATCGCAGGAATAACAGCTATAAGTGCAACAATAGGAAGCTTTTTTATCCTGTTTCTTTTTTATAAGACCTACGGACAGGTTTTTTGCCTGCCGGTCTTTTTTGCGGCAGTCTTTTTTCGCTGTCGGTTTTCTTGTTGTGGTTTTTTTTGTCGTACCTGTTTTTTTTAGGGGGCATGACTACCAGGATATCATTTCGGTATCATCAGACAGCAGCAGGTCGAATGTGACCTTTGCTTCTGACGGCTCACACCCTGCGATAATGTCAGTGGCGGCAATATTAAGTGTCTTCATGCACTCTTTACCCACATAGATACGGCATCCATCCTGAAGAAGTTGTCTGATAGCGTCCAGTGAATTGACATCAGAACCATGCAGAGTGAATCCGCCTGAAGACCTTTTGACCACGTTAACCCCTTGTGCAGAGAGAAGTAAGACAGCACCCGATGCGAATGTAAGAGATTTGCTGGCGAACCTCAGAGCCTTGGAAGCTTTCATTTCATCATCCGAGCTGAGGTGTACTACTACGATTTTATCTGAAACAGACATATATCCCTCCAAAAAAATAATAAATATTGTATACCTTAGAACAGATGAAAAAAAAGTTTTTTTTATTATTTTTTGGAGTTAATATTTATGCAACATGAAAATATTCTGATGTGATGAGCTGATACGCCTTGTTGCTGATAAATTTTCTGTCGGCATAGGCAGAGTTTATCGGTGCGAAAAAAAGTCGCTTTCGCTTCGACTCTTTTTGTGTTCAGAAAGCCCCACAGGTGCGGAGCAAAGCTCATGTCGCCATACCAGCATACGCTGTCGCAATTCTTTTCAGAGAATTTCTCGTTATTGATCGTTTCATATTTGATACATGCAGGCACTACCTCAACCCCTGATTTGGATACGGAGGCGAGGAGTGACGAGCGGAAAGGGAGAACCTTTGAACCGTTTGTGGATGTCCCTTCGGGGAACAGAACTATATTGAATCCCTGCTCAATTAATTCGGACATTTTAGCTATTTCAAGTTTAATAAGCTTTGGGTTTCTGCGTTCCACAAAAAAATGTTCCGCCGAGCTTAGCTATAAAACCGAGGAAAGGTGTCTTCTCTATCTCCACGGAAGAGACAAATACTGAAGGTCTTATGGATGCATAAACTATGATATCCAGATATGACATGTGGTTGGACAGGATGAGCTTTCCGTTTGGCTCAAGATATCCTGAATCCACGGAGGCTATATCCAGTCCGAAGACCTTAACGGCGAGCCTGCACATTTTGGTTGTGTACCATGAGCCGACACGTCTTTTATTGACATCGGTAACAGCGTAGAAACGGAGTATCAATGCACCTATTATATATAGTGCAAAGAGGAATACAGTAACTGACAGTTTAAGCAATCTTTTCATAATATTATCCTAAGAATTTACGCACAAAGCCTTTATCCATCTTCTCTCTGTCGATCAGTGTGAAATAGTCGTAGCAGTGGAATGCCTTATCCTGTGCTGGCAGACCGCAGACAGAGCCTCCGGCTTTCAGGTATGACAAAAGAAGAGGCGGAACAAGATTGACCGCTGCCTCTCTGAATGGAGCAAAACGCTCTTCCGAGGTTGTGGCAATAGTCTGCTCCAGTTTTGCATCACGGAACTTTTTTCCGTGGCTTGACCTCTTTATGGTCTTCATCCATGTGTTTGTTCAGCCAGTGGTGTATCAGTGCCACCTGAAAAGAATCATCGGCATGCACGGAGGAACAACCGAACATATATCTTGAATCGGTCTTTTGCATATATGCACCCAGCCCTTTCCAGAGAGCGGATATTGTCGCTCCATTGCGGAATTCAGGATGTACGCATGCTCTTCCCAGCTCTATCTTATGCCCTTTAAGGTCTTTTATACTCTTCATCTTGAACTCTTTGGCAGAGTAGAATTTATCATTGAATTTTGTGCAGTTCAGTCTGTATGTGCCGACAGGCTTGTTAGTCTTTTTATCTATGATGGCAAGGTGATCAAAGAGGATATCAAATTTATCAACATCTATCCCTGCAACTCCGTCGTCGCTCACTTCACCCACATATTCGCTGTAAAAAAACCTCATAGCGAAGCTTCAGGACTTCCATAAGTTCTGACCCGTTCTGGACAGTTTTTTATGATAAATCTGCTGTTTTCTACATGGATATTTACGTTCGGCTGATATGTGCGTATACGGAATCTGAATGTTTTTTTTGAGATGTTGCTGAGTGCTTTTGCTGCTCGCTTGACTTTTTTTGGGAACTAGAGTCCTCTTTAAAGCTGCCATATTTACCTCATAAGTTTCGTCCTTATAAAAAAGATAGACCCCGTATGTCATAGAGGGGTCTGGTTTTTTTTGTTAAATAAAATTCAGAAAAGAGTTTAGGAATAGTCCAAAATGACAATAATTTGACACTTTCGATAAATATAGATAACAAGGGGGGGGCACTATATATAGAGGAGAAAGAACCTGAAGAGAGGTACAAATATGGCTCAAGTAGATTTACACTGTCACTCAAAATTCTCTAAACACCCTTCAGAGTGGTTTCTTCAGAGGATAGGTGCGGCAGAGTCTTATACAGAACCGGACTTTATATATAAAACTGCTAAAAGTCGCGGAATGGATTTTGTAACTGTTACGGATCACAATAATATGGAAGCTTCATGGCTGCTTAACCAGAAGTATCCTGAAGATACATTTACAGGGACGGAGTTTACCGTCTATTTTCCGGAGGACGGCTGTAAGGTTCATATCCTTGTTTACGGTTTGAGTCCGGATCAGTTTTCATACATACAGAAGATCAGGCGAAACATTTATGATTTCCGTGATTATATAAAGGAGCAGAATCTTGCATATTCTGTTGCACACGCTACTTTCAGTGTGAATGGCAGACTTCAGCTGTATCACCTTGAGAAGCTTATGCTTATGTTCGACGTGTTCGAAGGGATAAACGGAGGCCGCGGCAAACTGCATAACACTACATGGGTTCGCACACTGGAAAATCTGACCCCCCCTTGCTCTGGAGAACCTGTACTCAAAATACCGCATAGAACCTATCAGCGACAACCCTTGGGTAAAAGGGTTCACCGCAGGTTCTGACGACCATGCAGGATTATTCTTAGGTAAAACATATACACTCGCAAAAGCGGACACTCCGCAGGAATATCTGGAACAGTTGAAGAATAAGGCGTGTCGCCATGCAGGCAGATATTCGGATTTTCACTCACTTGCATTCACTGTTTATAAGATCGCACACGATTTTTTCCAAGACTAAAAAGAGTGTACACTTCGCAGGCGGACTCTTCAGCAAAATAACAAAATACATCTTCGAGCAGGAGAAACCTGGGCTCATAGAGAGGATAAAGCTGAAAGGCTTTAAGATGAAAACAGGACGCGGCGATAGAATCAATCAGCTGCTTATAGAGCTGGTGGATGAAATCAGCGGCGAGTCATTCGACAATGTGGAGAGGAAGCTCAATATCGTTTATCACAAAGCGTCAGAGATAGCAGACGAATACTTCCGTATGATGGCATCTAATCTCGATAAGGATATAGATAAGATCAGTATGGACGACCTTTATAAGAGTGTTACTTCTGCCCTCCCTGCCATGTTTGTGTCTATCCCGTTTTTCAGCTCTTTTAATCAGATATATAAGGACAGAGAACTGCTTGGCAAACTGAATGACACGTATAACTATTCGGAAAAGCCGAGGAAGAAGAGAATCCTCTGGTTCACGGACACTATCAATGATTTGAACGGAGTTTCCGTGACACTGCGTACCATCGGGCGTTTGGCAGACGAGAAGGGGTATGACCTTAAGCTTGTATCGTCACTCCTCCCGGAGGAGCTTGATGAAAGGCTCCCTGCCAACCTTATGAATCTGAAACCTGTTACTGCGTTTAAGCTTCCTTACTATGAGAAGCTGAATATAAAGATACCTTCACTCATTGCAGCTCTTGAGGATATATACGATTTCGAGCCTGATGAGGTTTATATATCCACACCCGGACCTGTAGGGCTGGTTGGTCTGCTGGCAAGCAGGCTTCTGTCTGTTAAAAGCACGGGGATATACCACACGGATTTTACAGGGGAGGTGGCAGAGATAGCCAAGAACGACTCTCTGACAAATCTTGTGGAGTGGTATACCAGATGGTTCTTCGACAGTGTGACGGAATTAAAGACCACATCGGATCAGTATATGGATTATCTGGAAGGGCGTGGCATAGCAAGGGGTAAGATGAGCGTTTTCAGACGTGGTATCGATGCTGATCTCTTCACACCTATTGAGAGGGAGAGTGATGCTCCGTTTACTCTCTGTTACGGAGGCAGAGTTTCGAAGGATAAGAACCTTGGATTTCTGATGAGGCTGTTTGATGAGCTTGAGCAGAAGCATAATATAAGGCTGATTATCGTCGGACACGGTCCATACAGCGAACGTATGGAGAGGTGGGCTGACGGACGTAAGAATATAATAATGAAGGGTGAGGTCGATCACTCTCAGATGCCTGATATATACGCAGATGCCGACCTGTTTGTGTTCCCAAGCAATACCGATACTTTCGGCATGGTGGTGCTGGAATCACAGGCTTGTGGGCTGCCTGCCGTCGTCTCCGATATGGGCGGACCTCAGGAGATTATACAGGATAAGTCTACAGGTTTTGTTGCAAGAGCTGATGACTATGAGGACTGGCTGGATAAGATCGGAACGTTTATAGAGCTGTTCTACCGTGACCGTGAGAAATTCAGGATTTTCGGTTTAAATGCACGCCAGAGAGTTTTGGCTAATTTCAACTGGGATATAGTTATGGAAGACCTTTTCACAGAGACTGCTAAACCTGTTGAAGAAAAGCAGACCTACAAGCATAAGCTGGCGGTATAAATATGGCATTATCATTACTTAAAGATGTTGCGGTGAACCTGCCTGCACTCGTCAGAGGCAGAACGCCGGGACAGCTCATTATACAGACTACGGATTACTGCAACGCAACTTGTCCTCAGTGCGGTATGCGTAAGCAGGAGAAGTTTCAACGCTCCAGACTGGATGTCGATTCTATGAAGCGTATCATCGACAGAGGGGCGAAAAACAGAGTCAAGGCACTCTCTTTTACGGGGGGCGAACCGTTTCTGTTTCAGGACGATCTGTTTGATTGCATCAGGTATGCACATAAAAAAAACATACCCTATATCAGAACCGGAACAAACGGATATATGTTTCAGGATGCAGATAAACCCGGGTTCATAGAGAAGATGCGTCAGTTTGCCAAAGAGCTTAAAAAAGAGCGGATTATATACATTCTGGATCAGTCTGGATACGTGGGACATCATGGAGCACGAAAAAAAACAGAGGGCTGGATGGTGTAATCGACGGGATAAGGACGGCTCTGCTTGTTTTTTCGTGAAGAGGGGATTTTCCCTTCTGCTAACCTCGGGATAAACAGGACAATAGTAAAAGCTAAGATAGGGCTCACCTCCATGAGCACGATAAGTGAGCGTGAAGCATTTTACGACGCTTATGTTGAAGGGTTCAGAAGGTTTTATGAGTTTGCGGCAGGGCTTGGGTTTACTATAGCGAACGCATGCTACCCTATGAGCATGCAGAAGGATGCAGTATACAAGGCCGAGTCCATAGATGATATCGTCAGCTATAACGATACGGAGAAGCACTATCTGTTTAAGGCTATGTATGACGTGATACCTGAATACCGTGGACGTATCAGGATATTCACTCCGAGAAGCTCCCTTATGCATCTGGTGAGGCAGTATGGCGGTCATGGCGATACAGGTTTTGCGTGTTATGGCGGCATAGATTATTTCTTTGTGGAGAGTTCCACCGGACATGCCTTCCCTTGCGGATTCAGAGCGGCTTGCGATATGGGAGCATACGAAGATCTGGAGGTGAAAAAGATAAAGCAGAAACCTGAGTGCAGGCTATGCGACTGGGAGTGTTTCCGTGACCCTTCTAATCAGACCGGACCGCTTGTGGAACTGTTCCGCAATCCTCTGAAAGTGGCTAAAATGTTCCTCACGGACAGACAGCTGCTTACCGAGTGGTGGAAAGACCTTTTTTTACTATTTTGCCTGTGATATGTTCAACTTTAAAAGAGAGCCCGACTATGATGCGATGGAGCGTTTCAACTCGACTAAAAAAACCGAAAAAAGAAGATAAAAAAAATACCTCCGAAGCAGCCCATTGCGTATTAAAAAATTGGTTGTGCGAAAAATATAAAAAAGAATACACTTGGATAATCTTTTATATGACAGGTGTATAGTTTGATTAATACAGAAAAGGTAGTCACTGTTGAGGGTTTAAATTTCTCCTATGGAGAGGTGCAGGTTCTGACCGATGTGGATATGTCTATCCATAGGGGTGAGTTTCTGGCCGTGATTGGACCAAACGGCGGCGGTAAGAGTACACTTGTCAAAATTCTTCTCGGAATCCTTAAGCCTGACAGCGGAAGGGTTTCGATCTTCGGAAAAAAAACTTCAGGTGCAACAGGGATGATAGGCTATGTTCCGCAGGATGTTTCTGCAGGAAGAGGCTTCCCCGTGACTGTCCGTGAGGTTGCGACTATGGGGCGGCTGCTCACCAGAAAGAGCCTGTCGTTTTCGGACGAGACAAAATTCATAGATAGAATACTTGATGATCTGTCACTGCTGAATGTTGCGGATAAAAAAGATGGATGATCTTTCGGGCGGTCAGCGTCAGCGTGTTTTGATGGCGAGAGCACTTGCTATCGAACCTGAGCTTATCTTTCTGGATGAACCTGCTTCAAATGTCGATATGCAGGGGCAGACCCGAATATATGACCTTCTGGCTGAGCTTAATAAGAAAATGACGGTTGTGGTTGTCAGCCACGATCTCACTATAATACCTAAATATGCGACTTCCGTTGCCTGTGTGAGCGGCAGTGTCCATAAACACGATGAGGCAGAGGTTACAGAGGATATGATACACGAATCCTATGGGGCGGTTGAAGGCTGTCCTGTGGAGCTTGTGGCTCACGGGCATCCGCACAGAGTGCTCAAGGAGCATGATCACTAATGGATATCTTATCATACGGATTCATGCAGAATGCCATTATGGCAAGTATTTTGGCATCTGTGGCATGCGGAATTATCGGTTCACTTGTCGTTGTTAACCGCATTGTTTTTTATATCGGGCGGTATCGCTCATACGGCTTACGGCGGTATCGGGCTGGCATTCTTCTTAGGGGTGTCACCTCTGCTTGGTGCAGGTCTGTTTGCTGTGGTTGCTGCTCTTTTGATGGCGTTCATCACAAAGAAGGATAAACACAGAGCCGACACCGTGATCGGTGCAATGTGGGCTTTCGGTATGGCTGTGGGGATTATTCTGCTTGACCTCACACCCGGTTATAATGTTGACCTTATGAGTTATCTGTTCGGGAGTATCTTATCAGTCCCTAAGGCAGACCTTATATATATGGCTGTTCTGGATGGTTTGATAATCGTATATATCCTCAAGTGGTACAGACAGATACATGCTGTCAGCTTCGACGCTGATTTTGCAACCAGCATGGGGGGTCAAATCTGACCTGATATACGCTTCTATGCTCGTCATGTCCGCATTGGCTGTTGTGCTTCTCATCAGGGTTGTAGGTCTTATACTGATAATATCTATGTTGACTATTCCGCCGTATATGGCCGAGCGGATGTCTAACAGTCTGAAAGGGATGATGATCTACTCGACCGTATTCTCGCTTGTTTTTTTCTCTTGTGGGGCTTTTTTATGTCTTATATGTTTAATCTGACATCGGGTGCCAGCATTATATCAGTGTCGGCAGCGTGTTTCTTTATATCTATTATATATGATCGTGTTAAATCTATTAAATAAGTGACGGCTGTATGAAACGTTTATTGATTTTTAGGTCGTAATTTATTACTCTGTGAGGCAATGGGAAAAAAATAATCGCTATAGCGAATCAAAAGGGTGGGTCGGCAAGACAACCACTGCGATAAATCTGAGCTCTGCTCTCGGCTTTGCCGGAGCAAATGTCCTCGTCGTGGATATGGACCACAGGGGAATGCAACAAGTGGACTCGGTGTGTCACTATCCGATGATAATGCGTCTATTTATGATGTACTCATCGGAAGGGCAAATGTCGAAGACACTATCAGACCAACCAAAGTCGAAAATCTTGATATCGTTCCCGGACATATAAATCTGTCCGCCGCCGAAGTGGAACTGGTGACCGAGATATCAAGGGAGACAAAGCTGAAGAAGATTTTGTCCAAAGTCTCTGATAAGTATAATTTTGTGATGATAGACTGTCCCCCCTTCGCTGGGGCTTCTGACGGTGAACTCTCTGACTGCCGCCGATTCTGTTCTGATACCTTTGCAGTGTGAGTATTACGCTATGGAAGGGCTGGGACAACTGCTCAACACTATCAGGCTGATCAGAGAGAGTCTGAACGAAGACCTCGAACTTGAGGGGATACTTCTCACAATGTTTGATCCTAGAAATAACCTGTCTAAAGAGGTGCAGAAACAGGTAGAGGAATTCCTGCACGACAGTATATTCGATACTATAATACCAAGAAACGTCAGACTGAGCGAAGCACCTAGTCATGGGCAGTCGATTATTGAATATGATATAAAATCCAAAGGTGCGGCAAGTTATATTGAGCTGGCAAAAGAGATGCTCGCGAGGTTGTCATGAAAAAAAATTCACTTGGTAAAGGGCTTGAATCCCTGATTCCAAAGGCAGAAAAGACCAGAACAATCATTAATGAAATAGATATTGCGGATATTATACCGAACCCGGACCAGCCTAGAAAGGTCTTTAATGAAGAGGCATTGAGTGAACTGACCGATTCCATCAGAAAGAACGGTATTATACAGCCGATGGTTCTTGCTAAAGGGGAAGAAGAAGGTACATACGTCATCATAGCAGGTGAGAGACGCTGGAGAGCCGCAGGGCTTGCAGGATTACGCCGTGTGCCTGCCGTTGTACGTGAGATTACCAAAGAGACAGAGAAGCTTGAGCTTGCTCTGATAGAGAATATACAACGTGAGGATCTTGGACCTCTTGAACTCGCCAGAGCATATAAAAACCTCATGGATAAGCATGAGTATCGTCAGGAAGATGTGGCAGACGTTGTGGGCAAGAGCCGTTCAGCCGTGGCGAATACAATCAGACTGCTCGGTTTACCTGAAAGGGTCATCATGGCTCTGGAGGAAGGGCACATATCTGAAGGGCACGCAAGGGCACTTATCGGGCTTGAAGAGAAGAAGGCTGTTGAAATTCTTATCAAAATAATAGAAAATAGTCTTTCCGTCCGTGATGTAGAGAAACTCGTGTCTAAAAAAAAGAGCGTGAGAAGATCATGCAGAAGCAGGACGACGAGAATATTTTCGTCATGAGCCTGAAAGCTGAGATGGAAGAATTCTTCCGTACTAAAATAGAGATCAAACCCGGTAAAAAGGTGGAACGATACAGATAAAATACTCCAGCAACGATGATCTGGACAGAATTATAAAAACGATTAGAGGGGAATAGATGAAAGGTAAAGATAACAACAGCATAGACGCTTTCCTCGGGAAGAATACAAGCTTTAACGGTACACTCATCTTCGACGGGCTTGTTAGAATCGACGGCAATTTCGAAGGTAACATTAAAACACCGGATACACTTGTTGTTGCCGGCTCAGGAAATGTTAAAGCAGAAGTAGAGGCAGGGGATGTGAAAATCTCCGGCAGGTTCGATGGTGTTATCAATGCCAAGGTTAAAGTCGAGCTTTATAAGCCGGCTTATGTGACAGGTACTATCAACACTCCTATATTCAAGGTTGAGGAAGGGGTAGTTTTCAACGGAAACTGCTCAATGGGTGCTACAAAAAACAGCCGCCACTACCGGAACTGTGGAGAAAGATAAATGAGAAAGCCGCTGATATACGGAAACTGGAAGATGAATCTGAACATGAATGAATCGGCTGACCTTATAGCCTCACTCCTTTCTGTTAAGATTGATTATTCAAAAGTTGATGTAGGAGTTGCTCCTGATTTCTGTTCATTATCGAAGGTCGCTGAGACCATCAGAGAGATGGGGTATAATATATCTGTGGCAGCACAGAATGTTTCTTTAGAAGAGAAAGGGGCTTTCACGGGTGAAGTCAGTGCAGATATGGTCGCTTCAACAGGAGCAGACACTGTTATCATAGGACACTCTGAAAGACGTGCTATCTATAAAGAAACAAATGAAGAGATCAACGGAAAAGTAAAAGCTGCTCTGCGTAACAGACTGCATGTCATCCTCTGCGTGGGTGAATCCCTCGAAGAGAGAGAAGCAGGCATAGCCACAGAGACGGTCTTGTATCAGGTCGGTATGGGTCTGCACGGCATTAACATGGACAGGATGAATAATATCACCCTTGCATATGAGCCTGTATGGGCTATCGGAACAGGTAAAACCGCAACACCTGCCGATGCTGAGGAGATACACGCAAATATAAGAGGACAGCTCAAAAAGATGTACGGTCCTGTTGTTGCGGAAAAAAAAGTAAGAATTTTATATGGCGGCAGCGTGAAACCGGACAATGTTTCTGCTCTCATGATGCGCGACAATATAGATGGAGCTCTCGTCGGGGGGGGAGCTAGCCTCGATGCCACTACATTTGGCAAACTGATCAATTTTAATAGTTAACGGAGATTTTGAATGTATACTATAGTTCTTGCATTGCACCTTTTTTGTTTGTTTTTTTACTTATTATGGCGGTACTTCTTCAGGCGGGTAAAGGCTCGTCTCTCGGAGCTGCTTTCGGTGGCGGACAGGGGGGACGTTTTCGGTCCGGGTGCACCTGTAAATATCATGAATAGAATCACGACAATCGTGGCGATACTCTTTATGGTTACGTCGCTTACACTCGCTATCCTTTCCACTCAGAAGAGTACAGATAGTGTTGTAGATCAGTTTCAGCCGGCAGCAGAGCAGACTGTTCCTGCCCCTGCTGAAAAACCTGCAGTACCTGCGGAGTCCAAGTGATTTTAAGGCTTCTTATTGTTGCAGTCTTATCCCTGGGGCTTTTCGCCTGTGGGGACAAGAAAGATGATAATGCCGAAAAACAGACTGTAAGCACACCCGTAAAAAAAAGTATCGGCTAAGCCTGTCGTAAAACCTGTCAATGGAGACGGGTTTATCGAATCGAGTCTTGGTGATGCTACGGGGCTTATTTATAACATAACATCTGATAATGCATCCCATGATGTAGCCTCTAAGATATATAATGGTCTGGTGGAATACGATAAAGACCTGAATATCATAGGGGATCTCGCAAAGAGCTGGGATATCTCAGAGGACGGCAGAGAGATAACCTTTTATCTTCACGAGAATGTCAGGTGGCATGACGGACAGCCGTTTACATCCGCAGATGTGGAATTCACTTACAAATTCATGATAGATGACAAGACTCCGACATCCTATGATGCCGATTTCCGTCTTGTTAAATCTTTCGAAGTCATAGACAAATTTACCGTAAAAGTTACATACGACGAACCGTTTGCCCCTGCTCTTATAAGCTGGGGGGGGATGCCTGTTGTACCTAAGCATCTGCTTGAGGGGCAGGACGTTACAAAGTCGCCTCTCCTTAGGAAACCTGTGGGCACAGGACCTTACAGATTTCATGAATGGAAGGCAGGCGAGTCTATTACACTGATCGCCAACGAGGATTACTTCAAGGGCAGACCATACATCGACAGACTGATTACAAGGGTTATACCGGATACTGCTACAGCATTCCTTGAGCATCTTAACGGAGCTGTTGATATAGCAGGTCTTACTCCGCTTCAATGGACAAGGCAGACTGACAATAATCCTAAATATAATGAACAATATGATAAATATAAATATCTGAGTTTCGGCTATACATATGTTGCCTACAATCAGCTGAAAGCACCTTTTAACGATAAGAGGGTTCGTCAGGCACTGACCTATGCGACACCTAAAAATGATATAGTGAAAGGGATTCTGTTTGACCTTGGAATACCTGCCACCGGACCATATAAACCAGGGACTATCTGGTATAACGACAAAGTTAAAAAAGTATGATTACAGTGTTGAAAAAGCGAAAGAGCTTTTTGCCGAAGCAGGCTGGACAGACTCAGACGGTGACGGCATACTCGATAAAAAGGGGAAGAAACTGGAGTTCGAGCTGATGACAAATCAGGGGAACACGGTGCGTACCAAGATATGCGAAACCCTTCAGCAAAGCTGGGCGAAAGTCGGAGTGAAGGTCAGCATACGTGTTTTGGAGTGGGCTACATTCCTAAATGAGTATGTGCATAAGCAGGAGTTTGATGCTTTGGTTCTTGGGTGGAATATAACTCACGATCCTGACCTTTACGATGTCTGGCACTCTAAAAAACTGCGGCGGCAGAAAACTGAATTTTATATGTTACAAAAACGAAGAGCTGGATAAGCTACTCATTGAAGGCCGCAAAGAATTTGACCCTGAAAAACGTAAACTCTATTATCATAAAGCTCAGGAGATAATTGCGGAAGATCAGCCTTATACATTCCTTTATGTCCCCCCATGCTCTGGTGTCTGTGTCAAAGCGTTTCGAGGATGTTTACACAGCTCCGGCAGGACTGACACACAATCAGGAGTATTGGTGGGTTAAGAAAGAGAACCAAAAAAAATATCAGTTTGAGAAGTAGTATTACTGAAAACATAATATGCTTACATACATAGCCAGAAGGCTTGCCGAAATGATACCTCTATTGATAGGTATCACCATAATCTGTTTTGCTGTTATTCATTTAGCTCCGGGTGACCCTGCACAGTTCCTCTCGTCTATGAATCCGAAATTCTCTGAATCGGCTCACGAAAAAATTCGTTAAACTTTACGGCTTGGATAAGCCTCTGCATATCCGCTATATCGACTGGGTAAAGCGTGTGGCAGTTCTGGATTTCGGTGAATCCTTCGCTCCTGACGGTAAGTCCGTCATGGAGAAGATAAACGAAAGGATGCCTGTCACAATCTATCTGAATATCGCAGGAATGGTCTTAATCTTTATAATTGCACTCCCCTTGGGGGTGTTGTCAGCTTATATGCAAAATTCTATTTTCGACAAGTCCGTGACGGTTTTTTGTATTTGTAGGTTTTGCCGTCCCTACATTCTGGCTGGCACTTATGTGTATGTATTATTTCGGTGTGGTGAAAGGCTGGCTGCCTATATCAGGTCTTAAATCGTATAATTATGAACAGCTCTCCTTTATGGGGAAGGTGCTGGATATCCTCCACCATGCGTTCCTGCCGATTGTATTGTCCGTTTTCGGCGGTCTGGCAGGGCTTTCAAGATTTGCGAGGAACTCGATGCTGGAGGTGCTGGGTGAAGAGTATGTTACCAGTGCGAGGGCAAGAGGGCTCAGCGAATCAAGGGTTGTGTTTAAACATGCACTGAAGAATGCCTTACTCCCTGTGGTGACGATACTCGGTCTTTCAATCCCCGGGCTGATAGGCGGAAGTGTCATTTTTGAGTCTATATTCAGTATTCCGGGTATGGGACAGCTCTTTTATCAGTCTGTAATGGCTAGGGATTATCCTGTTGTTATGGGTGTGCTGGTGCTTGGTGCTGTGCTCACTTTGATAGGTAATCTTATTGCCGATATAAGCTATGGTCTAGTCGACCCGAGGATTAGATATGGGAAGAAATAGACTGCTCGGCAAAGTGAACAGGAATATCCTCTTCTTCTCAGGACTTTTTTTTATAGTGCTTATATTCGTTGGGCTGGCATTGTTCGCTCCATATATTGCGACTCACGATCCTGCATTTATAGACTTTGATTCAGTCTTTTTTACCCCCCATCTGCAGAGCATTATTTCGGCACGGATGATTTAGGGCGTGACGTTTTCAGCCGCATAGTTTACGGAAGCAGGATATCCCTGTTTGTTGGTTTTGTTGCTGTGGGGATATCAATTGCAATAGGTATGATACTTGGACTTATCGCAGGTTATTTCGGTGGATTAATTGATATGGTAGTGATGAGGTTTGTGGATATTATGCTCTGCTTCCCGTCATTCTTTCTGATACTTGCGGTGATAGCTTTTCTTAACCCTTCGATCTTTAATGTTATGGCCATTATAGGTTTAACAGGCTGGATGGGCGTAACCAGGCTGGTACGTGCAGAAGTGCTTAGCGTGAAAACCCGTGATTATATAGTTTCTGCAAAGGTGCAGGGGCTGCCGTCATGGCTTATCCTCAGCAAACATATACTGCCGAATGTTTTTTACACCTATATTCGTGACTGCAACATTAGGTGTAGCAGGTGCTATCCTGACAGAATCATCACTCAGTTTTCTTGGGCTTGGGGTTCAGCCTCCGACTCCGTCATGGGGTAATATCCTGACAGCAGGGAAGGATAATATCATGTTTGCATGGTGGCTTTCATTCTTTCCGGGGATTGCAATATTCATTACGGTATTGGGGTATAATCTCCTCGGTGAAGGCTTGAGGGATATACTTGATCCTAAACAGCAAAATTAAAGCGGCGGCATGATGGTCAATATGTCCTGTGCTTCCAGTTTTATCGTCTTGCATCTTGCGATTGCGTCATCCAGCGACAAATCAAATCCGTTCCTTATGTCTGAGATAGTGTTTGCCAAAAAAAATAGAGCTTCCACACATGGTTTCATATCTTCGGTTGCTAGTTCAGGTTCGTGGTGAAACAGTGCCGCCTCTATCGAATACTGATTAAAATTCCAGCATCTCAGGAAGTACGCACCTATTTCAGAGTGCTTTATTGCAGAGTTGCCTGTAGCAAGCTCACACGTATAGTAATCGGTGTTCGGGTTGTCGTCGCGGTATTCGTCTATGCTGCTGTATTCCATGGGGAAGAATACCAGCTGAACCAGCTTGCCTATGTCGTGGATAATTCCTATGGAATTATTGAGTGTCGTTATAGGGCAGTTGGGGACTTTCTTTGATATTGCGTGCATATAATAGTTTGTTTCAATGGAGTGCTTTACTATCTCTTCCAGCTCTTTATTCTGAGATGCGTTCATATTCAGGTTAGTGGCGAGAGAGTGAAGGAGCACGATATCCTTGATAGGGTTCAGCCCCATATAAAGCATAGCTTTCTCTATGGATGTTCCGCTGAAATTACCGTAGAAAGCGGAGTTTGCCACCTGTAGAACTTTTGCCGTCAGTGTGACATCCTGTGCTATGATCTTCGCCACCTCGGGAACAGAAGTGTCATTGTTGATAGCTTCCATCAGCTGTTCATAAACAACCATGTTGATCGGCAGGTCTGTTGTGCCGGGCAGGAGATTAAGGAGCTTTTGATTATTCATTGATGAGCGGACACGGATGATGTCTTCGATCTTCCTTCTTATGAGATTACCGTCGCCTGTGTTTTCAAGGTAAGTACATGCTATACCTTTGATTACCGCCTTTACAACATGCTCTTCGTTCCCTTTGTCGCCCACGATGATACGTGCAGCACCCATAGAATTGTGGAGTGAAGCTTTAAGGAAATCCACGCCATTGGTATTTTCAAGGATATATTCGGTTATGATAATATCTTTAGGTGACTCAGCCTGAACCCTTTCCGCCTCTTCACGTGTGTCGCATATGGTCACGTCGCAGGAAAGACTGTTGATTGTTTCTTTAAGAATTTTGCATCCACTGTTTTTTTTGTTGCACATTAAAAGTATAGAAGTATCATTTTGAGTCATTATCACAGTCCTTTTCGCAAAAAATATTAATAATAATTGCTTATAATGAATTATGAACTAAAATTTTTGATTTTGGAATAAGTATTATAATAAGCCTGTCCCAGAGATATACAAGAGTCATTTGGCGGGATCGCTTTGTGGCGGTGGACGGTAAGTTTTTTTCATCTCTAAAAGTTCTTTCATGAGAAAGGTATTCTGGAAGACCCCACCGGAAAGAACAACGTCGGAAAGACCTGTCTTTTTTTCTGATCAGACGGAGCTCAGATATAATTCTTTTGGAAATCTGTGTATGGATATTTCGAGCAGTAATGTGTTTAGGAGTGTTATTCTTTAAAGACTCCATGGCGTATCTGAAAATCTCTTTATAAAAAATCTTCAGATGGCATATCTGCAATATCCTTACCTTTGATGTCGGCTCTGTGTGCAAAACCCTCAAGCTTCATGGCAGAATGAGCCTCAAACAGATTAGTTGTTATGCCTGTGACGGCAGCTCCAAGGCTTTCAATAAATCTTCCTGCACTGGTTGTGGGGATACAGTTGATATTCCTGTCTATCATATTCACAGTCAGTCTGATGTCTTTTTTCAGGTATAAACAGCTTTGTTGTCAGCAGTTCGGAGTATTCGTCCAAGAGTTTAAAATGATGAAGATATGAAACAAGCATTCTGCCGGGGTTCTTCGCTGCGGCATCCAGCCCTGGCTGCATCACCTTTGGAAAAGTGGAAAAAACGTGTGATCTTTCTGTCCTGCATTGTGAGGAATTCACCGCCCCATATTGTGCCGTCAGTCCCCAGCCCCGTGCCGTCCAGTATCAAGCCTATAACATCGTCTTTAAGTCCGTTCTCTGCCATGCATGACATCATATGTGCAACATGGTGCTGAACTTTTTTGAACAGGCAGTCCTGATTTTGCGGCATATTTACTGCTGTAGTATTCAGGGTGGTTATCACAGATTACTCTGTCCGGCTCAAGATCGTAAAGTGCCTTCATCTTCTCTATTGTCTCTTCAAAGAAACTGCATGTATCGGGATTGTCCAGATCGCCTATGTATTGACTTACGAATGCATATTTCCCCTTTGCTATGGTTATGGTGTTTTTTTTGAGGTGTGCTCCCAGAGCCAGCACACATCCGTCAACAGCCGACGGGAGCATGACAGGATAAGGGGCGAACCCTCTGGCACGACGCATTACATAAGGAGTGTTGCCAATTATAGTGGCGAGTGAGTCGTCCACACGGTTGTGTATAGGTCGTGTGTGGTGGAGGAAATATGACGTGAAAGACGAGAGAGCTTTCTCCGCCTCTCTATCGTTTTTCGCTATGGGTTCATCCTTTTTGTTACCGCTTGTAGCTATGAGAAAATCTGTTTTACATGCATTCAGGAGCACCTTATGCAGAGGTGTGTAAGGAGCGACAAAACCTATATTGTCTGACATGGGGTTTACCTGAGCCGATATCGGGACATCGGGGGGGCGTTCATGATCACAATCGGAGCTTGCGGCGATCTGAAGAGCTTTAAAGCGTATTCGTCCGTGACGTATTTTTTCTATAGATGAGTGGTCGCACATAACAGCCAGAGGTTTGTCTGGTCTGTTTTTTCAGGTTTCTGAGTGTTTTGACGGGGATATCCTGAGAAGCATCGCAGATGAGATGATATCCGCCAAGCCCTTTTACGGCGACTATGCCGCCTTTGTTTATTATCTCTGCCGTTTCATTAATAGCATCCATGCCTGCATATTTCCCCATATAGACCATAGGACCGCATACTGGGCAGGCATTTGGCTGAGCGTGGAATCTTCTGTCTGAAGGGTCGTCGTACTCTGACTGGCAATCCTTGCACATGCGGAACTTCGACATAGTCGTCTTGGGTCTGTCGTAGGGCATGGACTGCATGATAGAATATCTCGGACCGCAGTTGGTGCAGTTAGTGAACGGATATCTGTAACGTCTGTTGCTAGGGTCTGATATCTCTTTTGAGCAGTCTACGCACATGGCTGTGTCCGGCGGAACTAATGTCACGCCTGAGGATGCCTTTGACGGCTCTATGGCGAACATCTCAAACACCTCATCCTCTGCCTCGGTATAAGATATACTGAGGATATTTGCGAGGGGTGGGGCTTTCAGCTCTATGTCCTGAATAAACTCCGCGAGCGTCTCCTCGTCGGAATTAACCATTATCTCGACACCTGATGAGTTGTTGGTTACATACCCTTTCAGCTTATAACTGTGTGCCAGTTTAAAGATAAATGGACGAAACCCGACACCCTGAACAACGCCTGTTACTTTTTATTTTATATGTACTCATTTTTTTCCAGAACATAGGTGTAAACAGAACGAGGATAGTATATATCTCAAGTCTGCCGATTATCATAGCCGCACTTAGTACCCATTTTACATAATCAGGGTAGAAAGCGTAATTTTCCGTAGGTCCTATCATCCCGAAGCCCGGACCTATATTGCCCACAGTGGCAAGGGCTGTTGTGAAAGCAGTGAGGACATCAGCACCGCATGTCGCCACTATCATAGTGACCACAAGCAGAAGAAAAAATGTATAGGAAGAAAAAAAGCCGCTGACGGCATAGACAATATCTTTTTTTTACGGTATTGCCGCTCAGCCTGATGATAAATATCCCTCTCGGGTGGACGAGGTACTTCATCTCGTTGATCCCCTGCTTAAGCAGAGTCACAAGCCTTATAACCTTGATACCTCCGCCTGTCGAACCTGAACATCCGCCGACAAACATCAGCATAAAGAGTATTATCTGGCGAGTGACGGCCAGTTTTCGTAGTTCGCCGTGGCGTAACCTGTTGTGGTGATGAATGTCACCACCTGAAATGCCGCAAAGCGTAGACTGTCAGCGAAACTGTCGTATACAGTTCCGTATATTGATACTGTTATGATCATTGTCGTGAGTAATATTATTGCAAGATACGCTTTCAGCTCTGAATCTTTCGAGATGCTTTTGAATCTGCCCGTGAGGAGCTTGAAATGCAGGGCAAAGTTGATTCCAGCCAGAAGCATAAATATCGTGATTACCCAGTCGATGTATGCCGAACCGAAGTGACTTACGCTGGAGTTCTTGGTGGAGAATCCGCCTGTAGCCACAGTACCGAAAGTATGTGTGAGAGCGTCGTATAGGTTCATGCCGCCCAGCATCAGGAGGATGGTCTCTGCCACCGTGAAAAGGACATATATATACCAGAGATATTTCGCTGTTTCCGTTATTCTCGGAGTGATCTTATCCACTGTCGGTCCGGGTGCTTCGGCTTTAATGAGCTGCATACCACCGATACCGAGCAGGGGGGGGAGGATCGCAACAGCCAAAACTACGATACCCATACCGCCCAGCCAGTGAGTTAGTGAACGCCAGAAGAGTATGGAGAGCGGCAGACTCTCGATATTAGTAAGGATGCTTGCCCCTGTCGTTGAAAAAACCGGATATGGTCTCGAAAAAATGCATCCGTATATGACGGTATAGCACCCGATATATAAAAAAGGGAGTGATCCGCCGAGGGAAGCAGCAAGCCAGCTCAGGGTTACAAGCAGGAAGCCGTCCTTTGTGGAGACATTATCTGGGTTAGTGTTTCTGTACAGAAGTATAAAGAAAGAGCCGAAACCCACCAGAAGAGTGATGGATACCGCAAAGCCCATAAGGGCATCGCTTTCGTTATAGTAAAATGCCACGCCTGCACATACCATGTGGAAAAATGCGATAACAAGCTGAATGATAGCAATGGTTTTCAGGATTAGCTTATAATGCATAGCTACTTACCTGAGAAGAATTTCTGCAGAGAATCAGCCGTGTCTTTTGCACAGAATGTAATAACGGAATCATCACCCTGCAGCTGAAAATTACCGTCAGGGACTATGCTGTGTCCGTCCCTTGATACGGAGAGAATAAGGCTTCCGGATGGCAGTTTTATGTCTTTCAGAGCTTTGCCTGCCACGGGTGCGTCCTGATGCAGATAGAACTCCGATACTTCCGCCTTTCCGTCAAAGATTTTATATACGCTTTTCACGTTGCCGCGTCGGATATGTTTGAGGATTGCATTTACGGAGCTGAGTTTTGGGCTGACTGTGGAGTCTATGCCCAGATTATCAGCTAAATTCAGATAGTTTGTTTTATTTACGAGGGCAACAGCTCTGTTGATCCCTTGCGACTTGCCGTATACGGCAGCCAGAATATTGAGTTCTTCATTAGATGTCGTAGTGACAATGGCATCGGCGGATGCAAGGTTCTCATCGTCAAAGAGTGATTCGTCGGAGATATCTGCATTAAGAACAAGTATCTCAGGATAGTCCGCCGCAAGTCTTTTACAGTGGTCATAGTCCTTTTCAACCAGCTTCACCTGTTTGCCCATTTTGATGAGAAACTCAGTAACATAGCGGCCTATTTTTCCGCCGCCAAGAACGATAACGGTTTTCAGTTTTTTGTGCGGCGTCCCTGTCTTTTTCAGAATCTGCATAAATGAGCGTATAGTCGCTATGATATATATATGATCCTGATCCTGAAGGATTGTTTCACCTGTCGGGACTATTACATCCGAATCTCTGAGAACTCCGGCTATGATAAAGTCCTCTTTGAGTTCCTGTTTGAGGTCTTTCATAGGTTTTCCGCAGAAGAAGGAATCCTCGTCCACAAAAATATCCCTCAGCTGAATATCGGAATCCTCAAAAAGAAAAATATCACTGGTTGCACCGTACTGGACAGTGAGTGCGATGTTTTTTAGCCGCTTCAACCTCAGGGTTCACCACATAGTCGATGCCGCTGTATTTCTGCCCTACCAGTCTGGTTTTGGAGTATTCCATGTTGCGGACACGGGCGATTTTTTTTATAGGTACTTTAAATTCGCTGTTTACCATAAAGCAGGTGATCATATTCACTTCATCATAGTCGGTTGCACTGATGAAGCCTTCTGCCTTCTGGATACCGGCTTGTCTTAATGTTTCTAGATTTGTAGCCTCGCCGTGTACGACAAGGCAGTCAAGATGTGACGAAGCAAATTTGACACGATCGGGGTCTCTTTCGATGAGGACAACGTCCTTCCCCTCTTTGATGAGGTGCTCAGCGATATGGAATCCTACCTCGCCGGCTCCCGCTACAACTATTTTCATGGATGAAATTTACTACATTAATATTGATAACTCAATATAATTGTTTTATCCTTTGCCACATGCTAAATACTCAATTTGTCGCAAAATACAGTCAAATGCTTGGTGATCAAGCAGAAAGCTTTTTTTCAGAGCCTGAGCGGACACAGGCACAAATATGTACGTGTCGCTTCGTCCAGAAGTGCCGACTATCTGAACGAGCTTAAAAAAAACGCAGGGATAGATCTGACGAAAGCTGATGAACTCCCCGGTGTATACCGCGTGGATAGCGGCGAAGATAAGCTTACGGGAACTGTCGGTTTCCAGACAGGCGGTTATTATATTATGAATCCGTCCTCTGTTTTTTGCGGCGGAGACCCTTTGCAGGCTTATGCCGGATTATCCGTATATTCTGGATGTGGCGTCAGCCCCGGGTGGAAAGACCTGTGCCATGGCGGATTTGCTGGGGAACAGGTGTGCCATAATAGCCAACGAACCTTCAGGCAAAAGGATGAAATCCTTACAGTTTAATATTGAAAAATACGGAGCATACTCCGTGCGTACCATAGGGCGTGACGGAAGAGCTCTGCACAAAACATTCGACAGATTTTTTGACGGTGTCCTCCTTGATGCTCCATGCAGTAACGAGAATAAGATAGGCAGAAATAAGACTGTTAATTCAGAGTGGTGTCAGGATTATGTGGACAGGATGGCAAAGCTTCAGAAAGAGATAGCCGAATCAGCCTTCGAAACCTTAAAGGAGGGCGGCGTGATGGTTTACTCCACCTGTACATTTTCGGTGGAAGAGAATGAAGAGGTTGTCAGACATCTGCTGGACAGCTTTGACTGCGAACTCGTGGATATTAATGAAGGAAACCACACAGGGGGAGTTTCAGGTGATGCAGAAGTCGACCCTTATGTGGTAAGGTATATGCCCCATACTGATAAGTATGACGGTTTTTTTTATCGCAGGTATAAGGAGGAGAGGTTCAGACAGTCATGGCGGTCAGTTCAGCAGAGGGAAGACCGATAAGTCCGTGGAGATGTTTTTTTTAACAATTTTCCTGAATATGCGGAACTTTATGAAAAAAGGCGGTGCTGTTTATCTGACTACCCAGATGGACAGGAGTATCAACTTCTCAAAGAATGGGATACTGATTTTTAAAAGAGCAGGGGAGCTTAGCTCACAGGCCATGTGGCAGTTGTCCGACCTTATGAAAGATGATGGGAAAACACAGATTTCCTTGAGTCCTCATTGAGATATCTTAAAGGGTTTGACATAGAAAAAGTTGAAGATTATCATGGACCTGCACTTTATTATAACGACATTCCCGTGGGTATGTCGAAACCTGTTAATAACATGATGAAAAACAAATTAGACAGATACTTCCTCTATGGGAAGAATATCGAGTGGTAAATATGAAGATAATTATTAATGCATTAGTAGTTTTATGTATATTGACATCAGCCTCTTTTGCACAGACCTTTATGAATATCTCCGCTGAACCGTCAGACAGCTTCAATGCCGTACTGGTGGAAAAAAAATCCGGAAAGTGGATGCATGTTCTAAAGATTTCCGAAGGGCGTACCGAGGTGCTCCATTCAATGCAGGTACTCACAGGCGGTGTCGAAGGGGACAAACTTGTGAGGGGTGATGAAAGGACACCTGAAGGGGTTTATTTCGTTACTGGCTTCCTCTCTCCCGAAAAGCTGAAGAGCATGTACGGCTCAGAGGTGAGCAGACAGTATGGTACGGGTGCGTATCCGCTATCTTACCCTAACCTGAAAGACAGACTCGCAGGTAAAACCGGCGGCGGCATCTGGCTGCACGGTGTCAGCCCAGAGAGATCGGAGGTTGTGACCAAAGGCTGTGTGGCAATGGATAACGACAAGCTCTCTATGCTCAGTGATTATATAACTGTTGGCACTCCCGTGGTTATCACGGATGAAGGGATACAGGGGGGGCGGTGGAGCAGATACGCGAGCATTTCAACAGGATTAAACAGATAGTCGCCGACTATATTCATGCATGGGAGAACAATGACTTCGAGAGTTTTCAGTCATTTTACCATGCAGGGTTTAAGAGTGTCGGGGGCAGGAATTTCGCAAGTTATCTCGCATATAAGAAGAACCTGATGGAGATTTTCCCTTATAGAAAAGTCTATGCTGACAACTTCCGCATTTTTTTTCGCAGACCCAGTCCGAGGCTGTGGCGGAGTTTGAGCAGTATTACTGTGCTCCGAATGTTTACAGTTATGGAAAGAAACGTTTTTTATCTAGAGAGCGAACTCGACGGGTTGAAGATAATATCAGAGGAGTTCATACCCATGGACGGTTCGGACTTTGTCAGAACCAAGGTTAATGACTTCCTTGTCGCATGGAAAGCAGGCTGGGAGAGCAGACAGGCAGACGAATATATCAGTTTTTATTCTGACAAATTTCAAACCAGAGGGATGAACAAGGCTGAATGGAAAGCTGACAAGGCGGGCAAGTTTGAGGGGCTAAGTAAACTGAATGTCGTTATAGAGAATATCACTTTCAGAGCCGCTTCCCCTGTCAGCTATACTGTTGAATTCCGTCAGGAATATACAGGCAATGAATATAAAGATGTAGGCATAAAGACCCTTAAGCTCGAAGGATGCCCGGGCGATTTCAAAATTGTTTCTGAATACTGGAGAGCTGAATGATCAGGTTTTTTATAACACTAATACTGCTTTTGTCTGTCACTGTCACAGGTTTGGCGGAGGAACGTCCGTCCACCAAACACGAAGTTTACTTCGAAGGGACAGACTACGAACTTAATATATATAAGATCAACGGACGTACAGACGGTAAGACAATGTTTATCGTGGGCGGTATACAAGGGGACGAACCGGGCGGTTTTTTTATCTGCTGATCTGTATTCCGACCTCAGACTGGAGAAGGGTAATCTGATTGTTATCCCCAGAGCTAATTTTAAATCTGTAATTTTGTATGACAGAGGCCCAGATGGCGATATGAACCGCAGGTTTCTGGATGAGCCTGAGAAGTCTCAGATGGATAAGGTTGTCAGTATAATCAAGAAGCTGATGGCTGAATCAGACATATTTCTGAATCTCCACGACGGCTGGGGCTATCATACTCCGACATATGTCGATAAATGGAGAAACCCTAAGAGGTTCGGTCAGTCTATCATTACGGATGCCGATGTGTTTAAGTGTGAAGACGGTACAGAGCTTGACCTCCGTACGGATGCCATAGAAGTTCTCAAAGAGACTAATAAGAAGATAGGCGATGAACAATACTTCATGCACTATTTTAATACAAAGACGGAAGATTCAGGGACGAAATTCGCCGAGATGCGAAAGACCGCAACATACTATGCCCTCCGTTCATTCTGTCTGCCTGCATACGGTGTGGAATCATCGAAAAAACCTTCCCACAACAGAGATGAAGGTGCTTCACCATAACTATGCAGTGAATGAGTTTATGAAACTGTATGATATTATCCCCGAAGCTCCGACAATCTTTCTCCGCAAACCGAAGCTTGAGTATGTTGTGGTGAATGTTAACGATGAACCGAAGATAGTGGAGAACGGTTCAAGCGTTATCGTGCATGAGGGCGACGTCTGCGAAGTGACACACATTGAGGCGAATTATGACAGGGGCGTATCCTGCGATATCCTTGGTTACGGAGACCTGAACGACTATCGTAAAAAAGATTGAGCTAAAGAGCGACACCGTAATAGTCTTTCGCAAAGACAACAAAAAAAAGATGGGCTCTATCATTCTGAGAACTAAGAAGAATAACGGCAATGGACATTATTTTGTCTTTGTCATTAAGCATAATGGACAGAAGAAGCTTGTCCTGTCAGGCGACACCTATAAGGTGAAGATAGGGGATACCGTGGAGCTGGTTTCGGGCTTTTCCGAGGCTTCATGCGGAAATCAGTATCCGATAAATCTTAAAGGCTATGTGCCGCCGAAGGTCACAAGCAACAGTGGTGACGACAGAGGGTTCGTTATCCCTTTCAGGCCTGAAAGTTTCATGAGTAAGTATTCTAAGGGTAATGATAAGCGTACCTATCCTGTTGTTGTGAAACACAATGGGGTGGAGTTAGGTCAATTCTGGATAAGCATGCAGGAATGAGAATGAGACGATTAAGAGCTGTAGCGTCAGGACGTGTGCAGGGGGGTTGGCTATAGAGCTTCGGTACATAGGGGGGATCTCTATGATAGGCGGAGTTGCAGGCTATGTGAAAAAACCTGCCGAACGGGACAGTTGAGATAATTGCCGAAGGGACTGATGATCAGCTTCAAGCTGTGATAGAGGTGGCTAATGCAGGCTCAGGCTGGAGCGATGTCTCGGAACTGGAAGTCAGTTATAGTGAGATTACGGGAAATTACTCTGAGTTCTCAATAGCCTACTGATTTAGTATAAAATAGATACTTGTCAATAATATTTAAAAGTTGTATATTCGTTTTTTGTAACCCCTGGGGGTGCCGCACTGGCTGTGGCTGAGAGATACCCCTTAAACCTGATCCAGATAATGCTGGCGTAGGGAACGGGCACTTTAAGTTTTTTTGAAAGAATAACTATAAGCTACCCACATACCCACAGGTTTAGGACTTGTGGGTTTTTTTTGTATCAAAAAAATAAATAAAATGCCGACCTGATGGAAAGCGTAATAATCGGAAGCATAGAAAGGCTCACACTATTGTGATAAGCCTGCTTACCTTGGAGGGATAGATGACACAGTTGAAAGCAGCTAAAGACGGAATAATTACACCAGAGATGGAGAAGGTAGCCGAATACGAGCTTATAGATGTGCAGGAGCTGAGAGAGCTTATTGCAAAAGGGCAGGTCGTTATACCGAAGAACATTAACAGAGAGTTCGATGTTCGTGCCATCGGGAAAAGGATGAAGACGAAAGTGAATGCAAATATAGGTACATCAGGGGACTGTGCATTCATCGATGTAGAGCTTAAGAAGCTGGATGCGGCTGTGAGAGCAGGGGCTGATTCTGTTATGGATCTTTCCACAGGCGGAGACCTGAACGAGGTTCGTCGTCAGATTGAGGCTAACTGTCCTGTTATGCTAGGTACTGTGCCGATATATGCCGTTGCCGCTGAGCTTGCTATGAAAGACCTGACAACCGACAATATCGACGAGGAGGTTCTCCTCAGAAATATAGAGAAGCAGTGCCGTGAAGGGGTTGATTATATCACCGTTCACTGCGGAATAACAAAAGAGTCCGTTGCCAGAATGGACAACAGCGAGAGGACATGCGGCATAGTTTCGCGTGGCGGTTCTATCCTCGCTAATTGGATCAGAAAAAAACGGGAAAGAGAATCCGCTCTTTGAGTATTATGATGATCTTCTCGACCTTGCATTCAAGTATGACGTGACACTCAGCCTTGGTGACGGTTTCCGTCCGGGGGCTATAGCCGATGCAACAGACAGACCGCAGATTGACGAGCTTATCATCCTCGGAGAGCTTGCGAAACGTGCCTACGCAAAAGACGTGCAGGTGATGATCGAAGGCCCGGGGCATGTGCCGCTTAACCAGATAACTGCAAACATGAAACTTCAGAAGCGTCTTTGTAACGACGCTCCATTTTATATACTCGGTCCGATTCCGACAGATATTGCACCGGGATATGACCATATTACAAGTGCCATCGGCGGAGCTATCGCAGGGGCTGCAGGGGCGGATTTCCTCTGCTATGTTACACCTGCCGAGCACCTTTGCCTTCCTGATGAGCAGGATGTTTATGACGGTGTAGTTGCTACCCGTATTGCTGGGCATATAGCTGATATCGAAAAGGGTATCCCCGGAGCTTGGGAGCGTAATGTTCAGATGGGCATTGCAAGGAAAGAGCTCGACTGGGAGAAGCAGTTTGAGCTTTCCATCGACCCTGAAACAGCGAGGAAAAAAGTTCCAGCATAATAAAGAGTTTGACTCATGTACCATGTGCGGAAAACTCTGTGCCGTGAAGATCGATGAAGGGAAAGTGAAGTAACCTTATGAACAGAGAACACCTGAAACTCTATCTTGTTTTAGAGACTCATATGCTCAAAGTTCCGCTGGAGGAGTTTATCCCTGCCGTAGTTAAGGGGGGGCGTGACTTGTATCCAGCTGCGTAATAAAAAAGAATACATCGTGGGAAAAGTTTTTTTGTCGGTCAGATGGTGATGAAACTGCTGGCTGACACTGATGTCCTTTTTGTAGTGAACGACAGAGCTGATATCGCCAAGACTCTAGGAGCTGAGGCGGTACATGTCGGAGCTAAGGATATTCCGCTTTCTGTTGCTAAAAAGACATTCCCTGAAATGATATACGGTTACTCCTGTAATAACGAAGAAGATATAGAGACAGCTAAATTGGCTGATTATATAGGTGTAGGACCTGCTTTTCCAACCTCTACTAAGGAGGATCTGCGTGGTCTTCTGAACCCTGACGGGATAAAAAAGCTGGTGAAACTGACGGACAAACCTGCCGTGGCTATTGGCGGAATAAATGCCGAAAACGCCTTGCAGTTGAAGGGGACAGAGGTTGCAGGTATTGCAGTATCGTCTGCAATATGTGCCTCTGCCGATCCTTATCAGGCGGCCAAAAAAAGCTGCGTGAGATTGTTGATACTTTCTGAATAGAATAATTTACTTGTCGTGAGACATGGAGAAAAAAATGAAGAATAAGGAGTTTTCTCTCATAGAGGGTATAACTTCTTTGCTGGATAATGGTGGTGTCACACTAGGGGTAGGCGATGATGCCGCCTTGTTCGGCGAGACTCTTATAGCGAAAGATATTATGGTGGAGGGTGTTCACTTTACTAAGGGTGCTCCGCTCCTTAATATCATGCGTAAACTTGTCACTGCGAATGTCAGTGATATTGCAGCTATGGGGGGGGTGTGGCTGAATATGCACTCCTTGGTATAGCAATCCCGGAAGGGTATGATATCACACCGGAGGATATCGTACGCCCGTTTAATATTTACGGTCTGAAGCTGATAGGCGGCGATACCACTTCATCAAAGGATTCACTCTTCCTCTCTGTTACAATAATCGGTACTAAAAATGAGCATGTCCTCAAGAGGAGCGGAGCAGGAGCAGGCGAGCTTTTGTATATTTCGCGTCCTGTGGGGAGGGTTCGACTCGGGCTGGAAGAGGAGCTAAAGGGTAGTGAGGTCTATAATCACTATCTGATAAAGGCTGAAACAGAACTGGGCGATCTGCTTGGGCGGACGGGGATAGCAACATCCTGCATAGATGTCAGTGATGGGCTCGGAAGAGATGCCTCTCATATAGCTGACCAGAGCGGAGTCAGAATAGTCATAGAGGCTGATAAGCTGCCTGTTGACAGCCTGCCGGATATGGAAGACAAGGTTAGATATGCTGTAGGTTCAGGTGAGGAATTCGCTTTACTGTTCACCATCCCTGCTGAGAAGCGTAAGGAGTTTGAGATGATGTCGCCAAAATCTATCCTGATAGGCAGGGTGGAAGAGGGGACAGGGGTATTTCTGGAGTCGGGCGGCGAAATGCTTGATATCTCAGATGCAGGGTATGAGCATTCATTCTGAGGCTAGTAGCTGATCTTTACCGTATGGAGACCGCACTCACACTTTTCACGAGATATAATCTTTGATATTTTTTCCGGTTCTGAATCTTACCAGAGGCAATGCAGTTAGTGACAGGCTTGTTACGACAAGCTCCCCTTCATCACCGTCTTTTACAGGTTTTCCTGTTTTCTTATCTATTATTTCAGCTAAATAGTGGTCGTCCCATACGTGCATACCGTCGTGCTCTTTGCAGTCGGCTGAGAAACCCGTCAGAAAATCACCGAATGACGAGGTCTGGAAGATATCCATGCCTGCCTCTTTTTCTATGTGTTTACGAGTTCCGTTAGTCAAAGGCTTTCCGTTAAAAAAAATACCTGCTCGAAGCTCCGTCTCCAGCAAGTCAAAGGATGAATCTCTGCAAAGCTCCACAAAACTAATGAGGTTGGCAGTATCCCCCAGAAGACAGGTGGCATTTGTGTCCTTGATCAGCTGATAGAGTTTTTTAGGTGTCAGAGAGGCTGCATTTATAAGAAAATGGTTGAGCTTCCTGCCGGTGTTTATATATGCAGAACACTGCGGAGTGTCGCTTATGAGGATTATAGTGTCTTCGTCTGTTATCCCTGCGATGCTGAATGAGCGGGACAGCATTTCTGCGATATGTTCATGGTCATCCTGAGCGTAGAGGTTCATTACTGACAGTTTGTCGATCCTTTGCATCTTCCCCGTGGTGAGAGTTTTATTGTCTGCACAGGAGTATGCAAAAGGGTAGCCCTGAGCGAGAATTTCATAGGTCATAAACGGGAGCTTACAGAACTCCTTATAGTCGGATATCCTGCCTGCAGGGAATCTCTGCCCGTAAAAGAAATTGTTGTTATGTATGTGGTGCAGGGTCTTCCCCAGCTTAAGTATCTGTATATCAGTGAGTTTTAACATCATAAACCATCCTGAACTGTTAGCTATACTATATGTAATAAGTGTGAATGACACAACGGGAAATTACATCACGGTTGCCTATAGATTGACAATATTTAACAAACGCAAAACAAAATTATAATACGCTATTTTAGTAATGATGTAAAAATTTCAATAAATATGAAATATAACCGAATTATATTTTAGTCTTGTTGAGATGTGTAATCATTATTAACAAAAGTTCAGTATTTAAGAAAAGTGTACTATTTATAATATTTTATATTTTTTGCGAAAACTGAAACAACGTTGTTTTACGGTATATTAACACCTTTTAGGTATTTGAAAACTCCGTAAATTCTTATTGTCTATTGGGAAATAGTCATATATATACTCTCTTAAGAATAAGGATGTGTTTTATTATTAATAAAACAATATCCGTTTTTTATCTCATTTTTTTTTAACACGCACGGAGGTTTTTTTATGAGTAAACAAGCAGAAGCAGCTGCAAAAGTGACCCCTCTTGATCACGCAGCCAAAGTTGCAGAAACAGTGATTGCGGATTCTACAGCGAATCCTGCCCCCCTTAGGTCTTATGGGATTCGGTCTCACGACGATCCTTCTTAATCTTCACAACATAGGTCTTTTTTGGTATAGGCAGTGCGATACTGGCTATGGGTATTTTTTTATGGTGGAGTTGCTCAGATCATCGTCGGTATTATGGAATGGAAGAAGAAGAATACTTTCGGTACGGTGGCATTCACATCTTACGGGCTTTTCTGGCTGACCCTTGTGGCGATAATTGTACTGCCAAAGTTTAATATCTTTGAAGCTCCTACCACGGCAGCAATGACAGCTTATCTGTTCTTATGGGGATTTTTTCTCCCTTATATTATTTGTAGGTACACTGAAGATGCATAAAGCTATTCAGATGGTTTTCTTTTTTACTGACAGTTCTTTTCATACTGCTTGCAGTTGGAGATATGTTCCATAGTGTAGCAATAAAAAAGATTTGCAGGATTCGAAGGAGTGCTCTGCGGGCTCTCCGCTATGTATGTAGGTGCTGCTGAGATACTCAACGAGGTATACGGCAGAACCGTTCTCCCTCTGGGCGAATAGTTATAGTTTTAGGTGTATACAGCGGTTGTTACGGGCTGCTGTATACACGGAACTTTCTGACAGACAGATGATTCGGAGGCTAAAATGGATTATTCAAAACTTGAAACAGGCGACATAAGCTTTTCGGGATGGACAGTACATATAGATTGCGGTTACGGGAAGGTGTCAGATTCCGACGGTATAACAGTTGCAAAATTTGAAGTGAGTGAAGACGGGCATATTGCTCTCACGGAAGGAGAGCATAAATTCGCTGATCTCGCACTTATAGCTCTTCGCAGTTTTGTCAGATACGGCTGTCCGCAAACCGTCTGATCCCCTTTGCTATCTGTGTTTTCCTGAAAACGACAATATCATTTCATTAATAATCAATAAATAATAATTTTTTTTTAATATTCCCGTCTTTTACTGGCTTCTGATGTCCAGTCCGTAGTAATATAAAAGGAAAAAAAAGGAAAATAAATGGGTATTGGAGAAAATATAAACATCGCTGTTGTTGATATCGGCAGTAATTCCCTGCGTTTGCAGATTTCTGAGGTTAAAGACAAGAGTTACAGGATACTGGAAGACTATAAGGAGATGTTGCGTCTTGGCGATGCTATTTATACTCAGGGCTATTTCACTCCTGATGTGATCGACCGCATTGTAGAGACTATGAAAGGGGTTAAAAAAACTGGCTGACAGCAGAGGGTGCGAGAGTATCAGAGCCATTGCCACGGCAGCATTCAGAGAAACCGACAACCTTGCTGAAACACTTATACGTGTGGAGGATGAATGCGGTATTAAGATCGAGGTCATATCCGGTGAAGAGGAAGCAAGGCTGACCTATCTGGCTGCCACTGCAAATTTTGAGTTGTCAAACAAGAGGGCTGTTGTGGTCGATATAGGCGGTGGAAGCACCGAGTATACGATTATTGCTGACGGTAAACTTGAGAAGTCCTTAAGTCTGCCGCTCGGGTGCAATAGGTTAATGCGTGAGTTTTTTCGAAACAGACCCCCCCCTCCTCGGCAATGCTTCTCAGGATGAAGGAATATATCATCGAAACTCAAAAAGAGGTCGGACTGAACAGAGATATAGATATGGTGATCTGCACAGGCGGATCTATGAATAATATCGCTGTGGTCAAGCATCACAGGGACAAAGATGTGCGTGACAGCAATGTTAAATACGTCGAACGAAACTTTCTTAAAAAAATTTATTAAAGATTTCGGACAAAAAATCTTACAAAGAGCGTGTAAAAAAAACAGAAGGACTGGAAGAGAAGAGGGGAGACCTTATTCTGCCTGCGGCGATTCAGGCTGATCTGGTTTTGAACGAGACAGGGTCCAGAGGTTTTTATACATTGTCCGGTGGTCTTCGTTCCGGTCTGACGATTGATACGATAAATAAACTTGGGATAGAGCTCCCGTTCCAGAATAATACAGAGAATATCAGATACTCCAGACTTATGGAGATAGGGAATAAATTCGACTTTGACGAACCGTCTGCCGTACATGTGCGGAATCTGGCAAAAATGCTCTATGAAAGGCTTGCTGGTGAGCTTGGGCTTGGAGGGAGAGACTGGATTCTCCTTGAGGCTGCGTCACTGCTGAGAGATGTAGGCAAGCATATTACCTATACTAAGCATCATAAGCACTCTTACTATCTGATAAAGCATAGTGAGTTAGTCGGCTATTCTGCGGCAGAGGTTGACATAATAGCTAATGTGGCTAGATACCACAGAAAGAGTCCGCCAAAAAACGAGTCACGTTGACTATATGTTCATGTCGGATGAAGATCAGGAAAAAAGTTTTAAAGCTGGCGGCAATCCTGCGGATTGCAATTGCACTGGATAGATCCCACAGAGGGTATATCAAAAAAAAGCTCACTCTGACCATTGAACCTGACAAGGTGAGTATTGCGACTAAACAGGTGGGTGATATCGCCATGGAGAGAAGAGATTTTGAGCTTAAGAAAGAATTAATGGAAAAGTTACTTAATAAATCGGTAGTGCTTGTATGAAAAACGGAATATTTGCAGCAATAAATATCGGAGCTAGTGCTTTCAGGATGCATGTCAGTGAATATGTAGACGGAGAGGAGCGTATCCTTGAATACCTTATCAAGCCGTTCAGACTTGGTAAAGACACCTTCTCCAAAGGGTATATTGCACTGGAAAATGTTTATCTGGCTACAGAAATTCTGAAAAAAATTTAAAGAGAAACTGGACGAATATAATATAAAGAAGAATTATAAGGCTGTGTGTACCAGCGGCGTACGTGAAGCGGTAAACAGAGCTTTTTTCATAGACCACATAAGGCATGAAACAGGCATCGAACTGGAGATTATTGAGCCGGCTGACGAGATATACATCAAGTATGTCGGTGTAAAAAAAATGACATCCCCAGCTTCGGACAGTATGAGAAGGACGGGGTGCTGATCGCAAATATCTCAAGCGGTAATGTCGCACTGGCTGTTCTGAAGAACGAGCAGAATATCTATTCAGGTGCTTTGCCTTACGGCAGCTTGCGTCTGCGTAGAATATTTAGCGAAATACCACGTATAAGCAGATATAAAGCGTATGAGCAGTATGTAAAGAAGATGTGCTATTCAGTCGAAAGTTCTGTCGAAAAAAGGGACTAAGCTGAAGCACTTTGTCAGCTCAGGAAGTTCACTTAATATGCTTCTAAGTATTCTTGAGCCGAAGCGTAACATATTCAGAAAAACTGAGTTATCCGATCTTTACGAAAGGATAAAGCAGATGCCGAGAGACACCATCATGACCAGCCTAGGGATACGAAAGGAGGAAGCCTCCGTGCTTGTTCCTACACTTGTGACCTATCTGACTCTGATGGAGTACGTGGAGACGAGCACAGTTAAATTTACCAGACAGACATTTCCTCATACCCTGAGTTTATTCTACTCAAGGGCGATACGTGACAGGGGATTTATACATAGGGTTCGTAATACGATATACGGACTGGGTACAAGATTCAACATGGACGAACAGCACGCACAGACCACGGTTAGGTTTTCTATGCAGCTATTTGAGAAACTTCGTCCGATACACTCCCTCGGAAGGCGTGAAAAACTGATGCTGGAGGCGGCATCGATACTTAGTGATGTGGGTAACTATATAGGTGCGAAAAAACATAATGAGCACTCTTATTATCTCATTCAGTCCATTGAAATTCCGGGGCTGGAGAGGGAATTTGTAAAGATAGTCTCTTACCTTGCACTTATGCATAACGGTGATGTAGACCACTGGTTCGAGAGCAAATATAATTATTTCCCAATGGAGAAACAGCTCCTTATTAAAAAAACTGGTTAGCATCCTGCGTATCGCTGATGCTATGGATGCGTCGCACATGAATCTGATTGATGATTTCGATGTGGATATCCTGCATGGGAAGATCGTAGTGAGAGCCAAGTGCAAAAAAGACCCCGTTCCTCGAAAAAACTTGCTTTCGAAGAGAAGGGGCAGATTTTTATGGACACTTTCGGTATCCCTATCGAGCTGGATGCCCGTATTTTATATGATTAAGACTGATTAAAAGGATATGTGATGGGTGAAAAGATAGCATTTATTAACAGAGAGCTGAGCTGGCTTGAGTTCAACAGAAGAGTTTTGATGGAGGCTGTGGACGAAGATGTTCCGCTCCTTGAAAGGCTGAAATTCCTCGCAATCTTCTCTTCGAATCTGGACGAGTTCTTTATGATCCGTGTAGGCGGACTTAAAGACCAGCAGGAAGCCGGATACAGCAAAGTAGACATAGCCGGAATGACACCTAGTGAGCAGCTTGAAAAGATCAGTGAAACGGCTCACGAGCTGACACAGCTTCGTCAGGAGATATTCACAGGTGTTAAGAAAGACCTTGATGATAATGGCATTGTGATCGCCCCTGAGGTTGATCCTGAACTGGACGACATCACAGAGGCAATATTCAATGAGGAGATATATCCTGGGATATCACCTGTGACACTTTCTCCCGCTAACCCTATGCCTTTTATATATAATTTTCGTCTGTCGGTTTATGTCGTATTGAAGAAAGGGAATAAAATATCACACTCCATCATTATTCTGCCGGAGAATATACAGAGAGCATTCAGGGTTAAACTGGACAAGACATATTTCCTCTTTGCTGAGGATATCCTTAAGCAGTATCTGCATCTTGTCTTCCCTGATTATGAGATAGTAGACAGCTATTGTCTGAGAGTTACAAGAAACGCAGACCTGACACTCGACGAGGAAGGCTCGGAAGACCTGCTCGTCTCAATTAAGAAATATCTGAAAACCAGAAAGAAAGGCGGGATATGCCGTGTGGAGATTGACGGTCGTTTACCGTCTGATATTCTCGACAAGCTTGCTGAGCTTATGCAGTTTGAGAAGGATGATGTCTATGTTATAGATGACGTAATAGATATGACATCACTCTTTGCTGTGATAGGTGAGAAGCCTGAGCTTTGCTACACCCCTTTTAAACAGAAACTCCCTGCGAGATATACCCGTAAAACGGATATTTTTTACGTTCATAAAAAAAAGAGAGACATTATCATGTATCGCCCATATCACGATTTCTCATTCGTGTCTGATCTGGTGAAAACAGCCAGTACAGATCCTGATGTGGTCGCTATAAAGATGACTGTCTATAGAGCCAATAAGAATTCAACTATTATGGAAAGTCTGATGACTGCGGCGAGAAACGGCAAGCATGTGAGTGTTGTCGTTGAGCTTAAGGCCAGATTTGACGAAGAGCGTAATGTCGACTGGGCTAATATGCTCGAAGAGGCAGGCTGTATAGTGACTTACGGTATCGTAGGGCTGAAAATTCACTCGAAGAACCTGCTTGTTGTCAGGAAAGAGGCTGGACGGATAGTCAGGTATTCGCATATGTCCACAGGCAACTTTAATGAGATGACGGCAGGGATATATACAGATGTAGACTACATAACGGCAGATGAAGAGGTGGGCAAGGATAGTGCGGCACTCTTTAACTTCCTTATGGGATATACGGATATCGCTGAGTGGAAACACTTTTATCTTGCACCCAAGTCACTCAAATCAAAGCTCTTGGATATGATAGATGAAGAGATTGAATATGCGAAAAAAAAGGCGAGAAGGCTCATATAATAGTCAAAGTCAATTCTGTTATGGAGAAGATGCTTCTCGATAAGGCGATAGAGGCTTCACAGGCAGGGGTTAAGATAGACTTCATCGTGCGTGGGATATGTGCCCTCCAGCCGGGTATAAAAGGTCTCACAGAGAACATAACCGTCCGCAGTATTGTAGGGCGTTTTCTAGAGCACCCGAGGATAGTATATTTCCATGCCGGCGGACAAGGACGTACCTTCTTCTCTACGGCTGACTGGATGGAAAGGAATATGGACAGGCGTGTTGAACTGCTTTTTTGAAGTAGAAAAGAAACACGCTAAAAAACTTCCTATGGAATATCCTTGAGGAAAATCTGAAAGATAATCAAAAAAGTTTGGATACAAAAAAGGGCTTTTTTTATGAGAAAGTTAAGTCTAAAGAAGACAAGTTTGATCATCAAAAAAGCACAAATAGAGAATATTTGATGTTGACAATCACTCTCAACAGTCTATAATTAGGATATAAATACTCCCATTATAAAAGAGAGGGTAGACCGATGGCAAAGAAATGTGGCGAAAAGCTTCCAAAAAAAGAAAAAAGTTTTTTAGTTGCGACAAGTGCGGAGCAACTTCTAAGAAAAAAGATAATCTATGCAAACCTGTTAAGTAGGTTTTCAGGTTTCATATAAGATTTTATGCAATCATGAGCAACAAACATACCTCCACATAGTAACTATAAAACCCGCTGACTGACCTCAGCGGGTTTTTTTATTTCCGCAGATAGATATTGCAATGTTGCGATTCATCTGATTGACCATATATAATATAAACTTGACCGCTGTCGGTATTTCGTTCATTATCTTTCTACTAAATAATCAGGAAACAAATATGCTTGGAAAACGCATTATACCTTGCCTTGACGTTAAAGACGGCAGGGTTGTCAAAGGTACAAACTTCGTAAACCTGCGTGATGCAGGAGACCCTGTCGAGGTCGCTAAGATATATGACGCCGAGGGTGCAGATGAGCTGACATTCCTCGATATTACTGCCAGCTCGGACAACAGAGGGATAATCCTTGATGTCGTGGCTAAGACTGCCGAGCACGTTTTTTTATGCCTGTTACGGTCGGCGGTGGAGTGCGTGAGGTTGCGGATATCAGAAATCTGCTTAATTCTGGTGCTGATAAAGTATCCATAAATACCGCTGCGGTGCATAATCCTGATTTTGTTAAAGCAGCAGCCTTGAAGTTCGGTTCGCAGTGTACCGTTGTTGCCATAGATGCAAAGCGTAAACAGGACGGTTCAGGCTGGGAAGTTTATACTCACGGCGGTCGTAATGCCACAGGGATAGATGCTATAGAGTGGGCATGCAAGATGGAAAGCTACGGTGCTGGAGAGATACTCCTGACCAGTATGGATTGTGACGGGACAAAAGACGGCTATGACAATGGTCTTAACGCCGCAATATCAGATGCACTGAAAATCCCCGTGATTGCATCCGGCGGAGTAGGGAATCCTGAACATATATATGACGGACTTACGGTCGGTAAGGCTGATGCCGCACTAGCTGCCAGTATTTTTTCACTTCAGGGAATATACCATCGGCGAGGTGAAGGGATACCTGAAGGAAAGAAATGTCCCTGTGAGGATTTAACCCCGTTATCATTTTGAATAGTATAACGGAGTGAAGAATCTGAAGTCAGTGTAATAATAGTTTTTTGATAGAGGTTGAGTAAAATGAATGTAGAGATTATTGAAAAAAAACTCGTAGAGATAGTTAGAGAGCGTAAAGCAAATCCATCAGATAATTCATATACATGCCAGCTTATAAATGGCGGTGCGAACAAGATAATTAAGAAACTCGGCGAAGAGAATGCCGAATTTATTAAAGCTATACTTACCGAAGAAGACAAAGACGTTGCCGCAGAGGCCGCAGACTATATATATCACATGATAGTCGCTCTCGAGTTTCGCGACGTACAGTTTGAGGATGTTCTTGGGGTTATGCAGGAGCGATTCGGCATATCAGGCATTAGAAAATAACAAAACTACTGCTTGACTTTCTTAAACGTAATCATTAGTATTGTTGCTCTTTAGCGTCTAATCGGAGAAGTGCGTGAAACTCTCATACAAAGAACTGACCGCAGACGGAGGCTCATTTGACGGGGCTTTCGAGTTTATGAACGGTGATTATAAAGTTGAAGTGAAAAGCTTTCAGGCAAACTTTTTTGCCTACAGATGCAGGTGTGTATCTAGATTTAAGATTCGACTTTGAATATTCAGCCCCCTGTGATAAATGCTTAGAAATAACTAAGGGGTTCGGTTCTGAGAAATCAGGTATATCACTGATGCAGCAGAGGGAAGGCTCATTCAACGAAGAGATAGAGCTTGGTGACGACGACATGGGTATCATGTATGTTGAAGAGGATGAAATAGACCTCCATGAGATAGTACAGCAGGAGGTGGATTTTTTATCTGCCTGTTCGTATGACTTGCGGAGACGACTGTTTGGGGCTCTGTCAGCAATGCGGCGGAAACCTGAATGTCGGCAAATGTGAATGTGACGAAATTGTTGATCCACGATGGTCAGCACTGAAAAAATGTAAAGAAGAATTAAGCACAGGATGTGCTTCACGGAGTGAACCGTAGCAGGCTATACCTGCGTAGGTTTCAACGGAGTGGGAGCTAAGACTGTACTTGTTCTGGCTTAGCGGTTAAGAAAAAAGTCTAGGACTGACTTTTTTTTCTAAAAAATAAATTAAGAAGAATTAAGCACAAGGCTACTCTTCAACGTCGGCTGAATATGCCGTGCAGATTAGGAGTATAGCTTGTACTTACTCAGATAGTGTAAGAAAGAATCCGAAATGGATTTTTTTGAGGATTAATAGGAGACTAATATGGGTGTACCAAAGAATAAGACATCAAGACACAAGAAAGGCTGCAGAAGAAGCCACCACAAAGCTACAACTATGGCATACAGCAAATGTTCAAACTGTGGAGAGCTTAAGCTTAATCACAGAGTATGTCCAGATTGTGGTCACTACAACAAAAAAAACAGGTTGTTTCCACAGACGAGCTTTAAGTTATGAAAGTCGTCGTTGATGCTATGGGGGGGCGACTACGCGCCCCGCGAAGTTATCAAAGGTGCTGTAGCTGCTGTAAAGGAGTTCGGTGCTCAGGTTATATTGGTTGGCGACGAACAGCAGGTCAGGCGAGAGCTTGAATCCTGCGGGGCAAGTGCTGTCAAAAATATTGAAGTAGTGCATGCCGAACAACAGGTAGAGATGGACGACAGTCCGTCGCAGATTCTACGTACTAAGCGAAACTCATCTATACATACAGGACTGCGTCTGGTAAAGCAGGGCGAAGGTGCGGCATTTTTCAGTGCCGGTAATACCGGAGCTGTTATGGCATGTGCCAAGATGATCCTGAAAACCTTGCCGGGGATAGATAGACCGGCAATCGCCGCTGTTATGCCGACTGTCAAAGGTGTGACGGTGATGTGTGACGTCGGTGCGAACGTAGACTGCAAGATAGGAAATTATATCCAGTTCGCCATCATGGCGAGTGCATACTCCTCCCTTGTGATGGACAAGGAAGCCCCCAGTGTCGGGCTTATGTCTGTCGGTGAAGAGGAAGTTAAGGGGAGTGACATTACCAAAAACGTTTTCAAGTTCCTTCAGGAGCTTGGGAATTCTTCCGTTATCAATTTCTATGGGAATGTTGAAGGGAAAGACCTTTTCAGGGGCACATCTGATGTTGTTGTTGTTGATGGGTTTTCCGGCAATGTAGCTCTGAAGGTTTCCGAATCTGCAGGGTGGTATGTTTCGCAGATGCTGAAAGAAGAGATACGCTCTTCACTCCTTTCTAAACTGGGTGCAATCTTTATGATCCCTGCATTGAAAAGGATAAAAAAGAGAGCGGATCACTCTGAATACGGTGGAGCACCTTTACTAGGAGTTAACGGAGTTTGTATTATAGGTCACGGAAGTGCCAACAGTACAGCAGTAAAATACAGTATTAAAATGGCTCACGACTTAGCCGAAAAAACACCTGAACGACCTTATTGAACAAAAGTTGCTGGAATCAGCCGAAGTATTAAAAGTTGACAAAAGTGACTCTTTCTGGAACAATATCGTCGAAAAAAATCAAAAGAAAAGCTATTTAAGTTTTTTTTTAACTCGACCCCACAGGTGAATACCAAATGAATAAATATTCCAGAATAATCGGCACCGGTTCACACTTTCCTGAAAAAATCATGACAAACAAAGATTTCGAAAAATTCCTCGATACTAACGACGAGTGGATTACTTCGCGTACAGGGATGAAAGAAAGACGCGTCGCTGAGGGCGATGTGTTTACCAGTGATCTTGCGGCGGAAGCGGCAAAGAACGCACTGGAAATGGCAGAAGTTAAACCCACGGAGATAGACGGTATCATAGTCGGTACTTTCACCATGGATACAACTATGCCTTCGACAGCGTGCAGGGTTCAGGAGAAGATAGGTGCAGGTAATTGTTTCGCTTTTGATCTGACAGCGGCTTGTTCCGGTTTTCTTTACGGCTGTAATGTGGCAAACGGACTTATCAAGTCTGGCTCAGCTAAAAAACTGCTCGTTATCGGAGCAGAAAATCTGACAGCGTGTCTTGACTGGAGAGACAGAGGGACTTGCATCCTCTTCGGTGACGGAGCAGGGGCGACGGTTATTGCTGCTGATTCGGAGCCGGGTATCCACAGTGTTCATACATATGCCGCAGGCGAATATGGCGAACTGCTTAAGCAGGATAATATCGGAACAAAATTTCTCAGAAGCCTGACGGATGAACCTATCGAAGATAATATGATCCATATGAAAGGGAATGATATATTTAAGATTGCCGTCAGAGCAATGGCAGATGCGGCTCAGGAGGCTGCCGAGGCAGCAAACTTTAAGCCGGAAGATATCAACTGGGTTATACCTCATCAGGCTAATCTGCGTATCATAGATGCAGTTGCAAAACGGTTGTCAGTCCCTATGGAGCAGGTCGTTATTAATATCCAGCAGTATGCAAACACATCCGCTGCGACTATCCCGACCGCTTTAGATCAGTATGTCAGAGAAGGGAAGATAAAAAGAGGGGACAACATAGTCTCTGCTGCTTTCGGCGGCGGACTCACTTGGGGTTCTATGTCCTTTACGTTTTAAAATTAGTAGAATAAAAGTATAGATAATTATTTGGTGGTAAAAGATGGGTAAGACGGCAGTAGTGTTCCCCGGTCAGGGATCTCAGTTTGTTGGGATGGGCAGGATTTTTTATAATGAATTTGACGAAGTAAAAGCTATATTTAACAAGGCGGATGAGGCTCTCGGGTACTCTTTGACAAAGATTATGTTCGAAGGACCTGAGGATGATCTGAAACTGACATCAAATACCCAGCCGGCTCTGCTTACAATGAGCATCGGCATCTGGGAAATACTGAAAGACAAGATACAGGCTGACTATTTCGCAGGGCACTCCCTTGGTGAATATTCGGCGATTGTTGCCGCAGGCGGACTCACTTTCGAAGAGGGGGGTCAAGGCGGTTCATAACAGAGGTAAATTTATGCAGTCGGCAGTCCCTGTCGGCGTGGGTGCTATGGCGGCTGTTTTGGGTGCTGCCGATGAGGTTATTATCGAAACCTGCAAAGAGGTGAGCGGTGCGAAGGTTTGCGAGCCTGCAAACTTCAACTGCCCTGGGCAGGTTGTCGTGGCAGGTCATGCAGAGGCTGTCGATGATTTCATCGAGGCTATGAAGGCGAAGGGGACAAAGAAGGCTGTGAAGCTTCCTGTCAGTGCTCCTTTCCATTGTTCGCTTATGGGACCTGCGAGAGCAGAGATGGCTGATTATCTCGAAAATGAAGTGACTATTAAAGATTTAAAAAATACCTGTCTATAATAACGTTGACGCTAAGGTTGAAAATACGGCAGAAGAGGTTTATTCTTCGCTATGTCGTCAGGTTGACGGTGCTGTTATGTGGACAGAACTTATAAAGAATATGATCAACGACGGAGTTGACAGATTTATTGAAGTGGGTGCCGGAAAGGTGCTCTATACTCTAATTAAAAAAATAGATAAAACAGTTACTATAGAGAACATCTCATCTGTAGCTGATCTGGAAAAAGGGGAATAGTTATGTTAAATGGTAAAATCGCACTTGTAACCGGTGCTTCCAGCGGTATAGGACGTGTTATAGCTAATAAACTTGCAGGTCTCGGAGCAAAGGTTGCTGTAAATTATATTGATATTGCTGATATTAAAGCTGATGCAGAGGCTACCGTGGCAGAGATAAAGGCTGCCGGCGGCGAGGCTGCTGCTTTTGCTGCCGACGTTTCGAGCGAAGAGTCGGTCAATGCCATGATAAAAGAGATCGGCGATACTTTCGGAGCTGTGGATATACTTGTTAATAATGCAGGTATCACTCAGGATACTCTCATTATGAGGATGAAAGTCGAGCAGTGGGAAAAAAGTGCTCGATGTAAATTTAAAGGGTGCGTTTATATGTACAAAAGCTGTTCTTAAAGGTATGATGAAGAGCAGATACGGCAAGATTGTTAACATCGCATCCGTGGTCGGTTTCTCAGGTAATGCAGGTCAGGCAAACTACTCTGCGAGTAAGGCAGGTCTGGTCGGTCTGACAAAGACGAGTGCACAGGAGCTTGCCAGCAGAGGCATACGTGTTAACGCTGTTGCACCCGGCTTTATCCGCACGGCTATGACAGACGTTTTGCCTGATAACGTAATAGATGCTATGAAAGCTAAAATCTCACTCGGAACACTGGGAGAGGCAGAAGATGTTGCAAATGCAGTTGTTTTTTCTTGCCAGCCCTGAATCCGACTATGTCACTGGTAACACTATACATGTTAACGGTGGGATGTATATGTGATCAACTGATCAATTAAAAAAAAGTGTAATTTAGAACTTGCATAAAGACTGAAATAATTATATGTCTCTAACGAGAAATCTAGGAGGATCCAAATGGCAGATATCGAAGCTAAAGTAAAAGAAATTATTGTAGAGCAGCTTAATGTAGACGCGGATGCAGTTGTTGAAAGTGCATCTTTCATCGACGATCTCGATGCTGACTCTCTTGACACAGTAGAGCTTATCATGGCTTTCGAAGAGGAGTTCGGTCTCGAAATTCCTGATGAAGAAGCTGAGAAGATTAAAACTGTTGGCGATGCCATCACACATATCAAAGCAGCTGCTGAGTAATATTAGAATTTAATGGGGGGCTTTTTTGGGCCCCTCGGTTTATTTCGGAGGATTTTGTGAAGAAAAGAGTAGTAGTAACAGGCTATGGTCTTATTACGCCTATCGGTATAGGAAACGAAGCGAACTGGGATTCCCTTGTAAACGGGAAATCAGGGATAGGATTTATCCCTGCGGACAGATTGGACACTACAGACCTGCCTGTTAAATTTGCAGGACTGGTAAAGGACTTTGACGCTTCCAAGTATGTTGACCCTAAATCAGTTAAAAGGCATGAAACATTTGTAACTTTCGCTGTTGTGGCATCTCAGATGGCACTTGATATGGCCGGGTTTGACTCAGAGAAGGTTGATCTCGACAGATGCGGAACTTGTGTAGGTTCGGGCATCGGCGGATTTCAGGCTATCGAAGAGACAACAAGGGCATTTGATGCGAGAGGTGTCAAAAAGATTTCTCCTTTCTTCATTCCAACTTCCATAATAAACATGGCTAGTGGAGCAGTATCTATACAGTTCGGATTCAAAGGTCCTAACCTGAGTATAGTCACTGCGTGTACCACAGGAACTCACTCAGTGGGTGAAGCAGCCAAAATCATCCAGCGTGGTGATGCCGACGTTATGCTTGCAGGCGGTACAGAGAGCTCTATAACAGCACTCGCTATCGGCGGTTTCGCTAATATGAAGGCTCTTTCCAGAAGAAATGACGACCCTGAAACAGCATCCAGACCTTTCGACAAAGACCGTGACGGATTTGTTATGGGTGAAGGTTGCGGAATAATGCTCCTCGAGTCGTTAGAGCATGCTCAGGCGAGAGGTGCTAAGATATACGGTGAGTTCGCCGGATACGGAGCTTCTGCCGATGCATACCACATGACAGCCCCTGACGAGACAGGTGCAGGTGCTATCAGATCAATGAAGGCCGCCATAAGAGATGCAGGTATTGAGCTTTCAGAGATCGACTATGTAAACGCACACGGAACATCCACACCTTTTAATGATAAAGGTGAATCAAAAGCCATATCTGAGCTTTTCGGCGACCATGCCAAAAAACCTCAAGATAAGCTCTACAAAATCAATGACAGGACACCTCCTTGGTGCTGCAGGGAGTGTAGAAGGTATCTATTGCTGTATGGCTATTGAGAAAGGGATTATTCCTCCTACTATAAATCTTATGAATCAAGACCCAGAGTGTACTCTTGACTATGTGCCTAATAAGCCGCAAGAGAAAGAAGTCAAATACGCCCTTAGTAACTCGTTCGGATTTGGTGGCACTAACGGAACTTTGATATTTAAGAAATATGAATAGTGTTTCAAGCCCTGATATAGATCTACTTGAAGAGCGATTAGATTACAGCTTTTCCGACAGGTCTATTGTGCTTGAAGCTATGACTCATAGGTCTTATGCTCATGAGAAACGTAATAAACAGAATTATGAACGTCTCGAATTTTTAGGCGATGCAGTCCTTCAGCTTATCGTTACGGAATATCTGCTGGATAGATATAAGAATTACGATGAAGGTCTTCTGTCTAAGCTTCGCGGCTATTTCGTCAGTGAAGGATTCCTCAGCAAGATTGCCACTGAGCTAAAGCTCGGAGAGCATATCTTACTAGGCAAAGGGGAGAAAGCTTCCGGCGGAAAATATAAAGAATCACTCCTTTGTGACATTTTTTGAGTCTGTTGTGGCTGCCATATATCTCGATGGCGGTTACGATGCGGCACGAAAGATCATCATCACACATTTCGGCTCGCGTATAGACGAAGATATATCAAACAGTTCTTTCATAGATGCGAAGAGCGAATTGCAGAAAATTTCACAGAGAAAGTTCGGCACGTTGCCTGAATACACGGTTCTTGACGAGCGTGGACCTGAGCATGATAAGATATTTATAGTTCAGGTGGATGTCGAGACATTGGTCACAGACAAAGGTATAGGGAAGACCAAAAAGAGTGCAGAGAAAGATGCCGCCAGAAATGCACTGAAAAAACTAGGTAATGAAAAATAAAATCCTACCCGTCTTTATAAGCTTTGCAGGTTGCACATCAAGATGCGTTTACTGCAATCAGCATAAGATCACAGGTGTTGAGCCTTCTAATATTATTTCATCAGCAGATACTCAGATTAAACAGCATTTAGCATATGATGTCGAATGGAGCGAACTCGCTTTTTTTTCGGCGGTAGTTTTTTCATGCCTTCCTGACGATATTCGTCAAAGCCTGTATGCTCTTGCGAAAGAAAGTGGTATCAATAGATTAAGATTTTCAACTAGTCCTGACTGTATAAGTGATGAAATAATAGACGAAGCTTTGTCGAATGGTGTCAAAGTTGTGGAGTTGGGTGTCCAGTCTCTGGATGATAAAGTGCTGAAAGCCAACCGCAGACCATACACTTCTGAAGAGTGTATCGGTGCATTGCGTATGCTGCAGGAGAGGGTCGAGACCGTTGGGATACAGTTGATGACGGGGCTTTATAAAGAGTCCTTTGAGAGCTTCGCTGAGACTGTTGAAAAGGCGGTTCAGTTAAATGCCGATTATGCCCGTATCTACCCGTGTGTAGTCTTTCCGGACACTGAACTGATGCAGATATACGAGTCGGGCGACTATGTTCCGCTTGAGCTTTTTGAGGCTGTTGCCGGATGTGCTTACGGGTATATTCTGCTGACTGCTGCCGACTGCAATGTGATCAGGGTCGGACTGCACGACAGTGAGTCCGTCAGGGATTCGGCTGTGGCGGGAGCTTACCATCCTGCCATGGGGGGGGAGCTGGTAAAAAAAACAGTTGTATTGCAAACCTTTTTTTGAAATGGGCGGAATATTAGAGATTGAACAGAAATACTTAAATGTAGCCTATGGTTATGCAGGAGTATTAAAAAAATCTGTTTAAAGAGCAGATTGTAATAGTTAATGAAAAAAAACCAAATTTCAAATATATATCGAAACAGATAAGGGAGAAGCTGGGTGAAGATTATAAGCGGAAGCTTCAAGAACAAACATATCGCATCGCCAAAGGACTCATCGATAAGACCAACGACAGATAAGGTCAGGAATGCTATCTTTTCATCATTGTTTGATGATGTGCTTGATGCCAGAGTGCTGGATCTTTTCTGCGGCACAGGCTCTTTCGGGCTGGAGGCTCTAAGCCGTGGGGCGTCTCACTGCACCTTTGTGGATGTTAAACCTGACTATGCCAAGAAGAATTGCGAGATGGCAGAACGTGGGACATTCCGCATAGTAAAAGGGAAAGTCGAGTCGGTTATGGAAAGATTAGGTGAGTCTTTCGATATTATTTTCATAGATCCCCCATATCAGACGATCGATCCGAATGAGCTTCTGAAATCCATCGCAGAGCACGAAGTTCTTGCAAATGATGGAGTTTTAATATATGAAGAGAGCGTTAGAACTCCGTTCACCTATCCAGAGGAAATCTTTGAGATGACTAATGAAAAGAAATACGGAGATACTAAAATTTACTATCTTTCGGTGAAACAATGATTGCACTATACCCGGGTACTTTCGACCCGCTTACCCACGGACATGTAGACATAGCTGCCAGAGGGGCAAAGCTTTTCGATAAACTCATCTTATCTGTATCTGAGAATCCTAAAAAAAAGAAGACAGCTTTCTCATTAGAGGACAGGGTTGATATGGCTAAGGAAGCTCTTGCCGAGTATAGCAATATCGAGGTGGTCCCGTTCAAATGCCTGCTTGTTAATTTTATGAAAAAAAAGATGCAGGCGGATCTTGTTGTCAGAGGGCTGAGGGCTGTAGGTGACTTCGAGTTTGAGTTTCAGCTTGCACTGATGAACAGAAAGATGGATCCTAATTTCGAGACAGTCTTTCTTATGCCGAACAAGCAGTATATCTTTATCTCTTCCAGTATGGTTCGTGAAGTTGCAGAGCATGGCGGGGACGTTTCCCCTTTTGTTCCGGAATGTATAAATAAACGAATTATAAATCTATACGGTGAACCCACGGGAAGCTGTTAATTTCCCCTTATTTTATGCCCCTTTGCGTTATTCATCTGGTTGATTATTCAGTTCTATAATGATAATATTGGAAGTTAGGCAAAGGAACAGAGGATAACACATCTTTGAACTTGTTACCGATTGTTTTTTCGGGGGGGTTTCATGAAAAAAGAAAATACTTCTTATAGATGACAGTGTAACTATCCATAGGGTAATTGATTTATGTGTGGATAAAGTGACTTATGACGTTTTTTAAAGTTTTTTCTCGTGAAGAAGCTGTCATGAAGCTCAAAACTGAAAACCCTGATCTGGTCCTTCTGGATAATAAATTGGCCAACATTAAAGCGAGTGAAATGGTTGCCGTGGTGAGGGAACACTGCCCTGACTGCTGGGTAATCCTCCTTGTGGGTGCTTTCGATCAGTTCGAAGAGAGCCAGTGTGCGGAAGCCGGTGCAGATGATTTTATCTTTAAACCTTTCGATTCCGAGTCTCTGGAGGAGAAGGTCGAGACAGGGCTGAACTCTGTGAGGCAAGCTCCTGTGGCTCTCCCTGTGGCGGCTGAGCAGTCGGGAGAGGCGGATGAGCCTGAAGAAGATGTTGAGGAAGAGGCTGACGAACCGGAAGAGATTGAAGAGATTGCTGTGGATGCTTCGGACGAGATTTCTGATGAAGACGTAGAAGATGAAGATATTCAGGAAGATGAAGAGACAGAAGACGTCTCAGAAGACATAGAAGAAGCCGACCCTGTTGAAGAGGTTAGCGAAGAGATAGAAGAGGCTTTACCTGAGGAATTGACGGAAGAGGCAAAAGAGCAGGCAGAAGAAGATACGTTAATAGAAGAAGAGATAACAGAAGAAGAGCCTGAGCTGGTGATAGAGGAAGAGTCGGAAGAGGACATACTCACCGAAACAGAACTGAACGATATCATGCCTGAAGAGACCGAAGAAGAATTAGAGATAGATATACCTGAGTTTGAAGATGAATCCGAAGAGGATGAACCGGAAACAGAGGATGGTATTACAGAAGAGATCCCTGATATCGAAGGGATAGACATAGAAGAACTGGCTGATGAAATAGTCGAAGAGGACGTGACCCCTGATGAGCCTGAACCTGAGGAAGAACCATCTTTGGCGGACGATGCCGCAGATTTACTCAATGAACTGGCAGACCCTGTAGTCTCAGACGAGCAGGAGGACGAGGTAGCGGCTGATGATGTTGAAGACGATTCCGAAGAGGAAGAAGACACGGCAGAGAGTCTGCTGGCGGAGCTTACGGCCTCGTCAGATGAAGCAGAGATAGAGTTTCCCGAGGAAGAGTCGATAGATGATCTTCTTGCCGAGGTGGGTTCGGCAGATATGAGCGTTCCGGAAGAGACAGAACCGGTTGGCACTCCTGAGATTGATGTCGAAAACATTTTTTTTGCGGAAGAAGAACCATCGGATGAGCAGATTGAAGATGATACAGCAGTGGATGATGTTGAGGCGACGGCTGAGAGCCTGCTTGCAGAGCTTGAGGATGAAACACAAGAGCCTGATATAGAAGAGCCTGCCGATGAAATAGAGACAGAAACCGATGAACCTGAAGATATCGAAGACATTCTGAGCGACGTTGTTGACGACGACGAAATAGATGAAGAACTTGAGGATATGCTCAAAGGGCTTCCCACAACACCTGCTGTGGGTATGAGCATAGATGAGATACTCGCAAGCGAGGCAGAAGAAGTGGAAGAAGAGGATGCCGAGCAGGAATCAGACGAGCTCTTAAATGAGCTGGAGGATATTGCCGTTGAAGATGAAGAGGCTGTAGAGGCCGAACCTGAAACAGAGGCAGATGAAACCGCAGAAGAGATTGCGGAGGATGATCTTGAGAGTTTAACAGAGGCGGCTGATCAGACCCAAACAGCAGAAACGGCTGATGATCTTATGTCTGACGACCCTTTTGCCGGGCTGGAGCAGGTGGATGAAGAACAACTGGATAAAGAGCCTGAACCTGTTTCGCCTGAAGAGGACGAAGATATCAATCTGCTCATAGAAGACCCTGAACCTGATGAGGATGAGGACGAGTTTGATAATCTTCTGGACAGTATAAATGAAACGGATGAGGATCTGCTTACGAGTGATGAAGATATTGAAGATGTTTTAGATGATGCCGAAGAGTGTCTCGACTGTATAGATGACGAGATAGATTTACCGCCTGACGATGATATGGATACAGACCTGCTGAACGAACTGGAAGGTGACGCTGATGAGGTAGTTCCTGACGATGTCATGGCAGGAGCTATAGAAGAATCCATAGACGAGGATATGCTCCGTGAGACGGTGAAAGAGGTCTTAGCTGATAAGATATCAGCCATACTGAAAGAGGAACTTCCGGGTATTCTCGAAAGAGCGATCAAAGCAGAGATAGACAGGCTTGTAAAAGGCGATAAAGAATAATAGAGGTGATATGTGTCTGAAAACAGACTTGATTATAAAAAACAGCGGAGTGGACATCGACGAAGGTAACAGATTTGTCTCTGTTATAAAAAAGACGGTGGAGTCCACCTATAACAAAAATGTACTCGGCAGTATCGGCGGTTTCGCAGGATTTTTTTGATATATCGGCGGCTAAGGATATGCAGGAACCTGTTCTTGTTTCAGGGACAGACGGTGTGGGTACAAAACTGAAAGTAGCTATAGACACGGATAAACTGGACACAGTGGGGATCGATCTGGTCGCCATGTGTGTAAACGATATAATTGTGACAGGTGCGAAACCTTTGTTCTTTCTGGATTATATGGCGACAGGCAAGCTCAGCTCCGAGAAGATGAGCAGAGTTGTCGAAGGGATAGCAGAGGGCTGCAGGCAGGCAGGCTCACCGCTTGTCGGCGGTGAAACGGCAGAAATGCCCGGGATGTATTCAGGAGAGGATTTTGATCTTGCAGGTTTTGCCGTGGGTATACTCGATAAACCTAAGGCGATAACAGGTGAAAGGATATCCAAAGGGGACGTGCTCGTTGGTCTGCCGTCAAGCGGACTGCACAGCAACGGATACTCACTCGCTAGGAAACTTTTTTTTTGAAAATCTGGGGATGAAAGCTGACGATGTTCTGTTTGGGGATACACTCCTCAAAGACGCTCTGCTTGAACCAACCAGAATATATGTTCCGCAGGTGATGAAGCTAATCGAGGAAGGGGTCGACATAAAAGGTATGGTACATATCACAGGCGGCGGCTTTTACGATAATATCCCGAGAGTGCTCCCTGAAGGGGCAGGTGTAAAGATAAATCCGGATGCTTTCCCTACACCCGGGCTTTATAAGTTTATACTGGAGAAATCAGGTATAGAAGAGAAAGAGCTGTACCGTGTGTTTAACATGGGGATAGGCTTTATAATCGTGATGGAACAGACCGAGGCGGAGAGATGCATGAGTCTCATAGAGGATGCGTGTATCATCGGTTCTGTGACTGACTCAGGCGAAGTTGAGATCGAGGGGATAAATTGAAAAAAGATAGCAGTATTGCTCTCCGGAAGGGGGGGGAGTAATTTTATATCCATATATAAATCCGTAGAGGCAGGCGAGATCGACGGTGAGATAGCTGTCGTTATCAGCAACAAGGCGGATGCTAAAGGATTGGATTTTGCCGCAGAGAAGGGGCTCAACACAGTCTTTGTAAACCCTAAAGACTATGACGGACGTGAGGCTTATGATACTGAGCTGGTGCGTATTCTGAAAGAGAATGGTGTAGAGCTGGTATGTCTTGCAGGGTTTATGCGTATAATTTCTTCTGTATTTGTGGATGCGTTCCGCAACAGAATCATTAATATCCACCCGTCGCTTCTCCCTTCATTCAAGGGGTTGGATGCTCAGAAACAGGCACTCGAATATGGAGTGAAGTTTGCAGGGTGTACCGTTCATTTTGTCGATGAAGAGATGGATCACGGAGCTATCATCCTCCAGTCTGTTGTCCCTGTGGAGCAGACAGACACAGAGGAAGATCTTTCTGCCAGAATACTTGTGGAAGAACACAAGCTCTACCCTGAGGCTGTTCGTCTTTTCTGTGCCGACAGGCTGAAACTCGAAGGTCGTCGGGTCGTTATTTCCTGATCAGTGACTAAGATTAAAAAAAAGAGGCTTAAAATGAAAAAAGCCGTTTTGATATTATTGTCTTTATTACTGGCAACATCTGCTTTTGCCGGAGGTAAATCATTGCTTAACAACGGTGTGAAGTTTATTGAGATAAAAAGGGATTACACAGAGACGTTATCTGTGGTCTTTTTCGTGCGTGGCGGTACGGTCAGAGAGACCCCTGCCAATAACGGTGTCGGTTCACTGTTTACCTCTGCATGGGTTAAATCGAGTGACCTGCTTAAACAGACAGAGTTTTACGGTGGCGGTATATATGCCTCTGTGGGCTCGGATTTCATGGAGACTACATTCTCTATCCCGTCGGAGTATTTCGATAAGCTGATAGACGGATATGCCGAACTCCTCAAGAACCCTAAGATAGATAAAAAGATATTCGAGCAGGACAAGCAGCTCCAGAAAGAGGGGATCAAGGCATCCGAGGACAGTCCTGATTCCAAGGCTTTCAAGGGCTTTATGTCGGGTACATATGAATCTCACCCTTATGGAATGAACTCGGAAGGCACTCTGGAGAGTGTCGAGAGCCTCACTGTTAAGGATATGGAGAATTACGTAAAAGAGATACTGCAAGGGGCGAATATTACTGTTGCCGTTGCAGGTAAATATACTGATAAACAACTGGAAAGACTAAAAGCAATCTTCGGGGCACTCCCTGCAGGGAAGCCTTTCGAGGCTGTTTGTGACGCCAGTGCCATCACAGAGGATAAAGAGATTGTTGAAGTAGACGACGACCTTCAGCAGGCAAAGCTGTTTGTAGGATATACGGCTCCGGCCGCCGCGGAGAAGGATTATCCTGCTCTCAAGGTGATATCTGATATCCTCGGCGGCGGAATGAGCAGTAGGTATTTCAATGTACTGCGTAAGGATAAAGGGTATGCATACTCCGTCGGAACAGCTTATCCGTCAAGGATATGTGCGGCGAGGTTTATCGCTCATATAGGGCTTGCGGAGGAGAATATCCCCGACGCTCTTGAGACAATAGAGAAATTGAATAAAGAGTTTATAAATGATCTGGGTGAGAAAGAGCTTGAAGCGGTGAAAAACTATATGCTGGGCAGGATTCTTATCGACTCGCAGACCAACTCCAAGCAGGCTTGGTATGCGTGTTTCTTTGAGAATGCAGGGCTTGGCAGTGAATATTTCGGTAACTACATAGACGTTTTGAAAGGGATCAGTCTGAAAGACATAAAGCGTGCGGCTAAGATTTTCGACGCACCTAAGACTGTGTATATTTTAAAATAATATTCTACCTATACATGCCGATATCATTTTGCTATATTGTTCGTCCCCCCAAGCTGAATGTTTTAGCCTCTCAGCAGGCGAATAAGATGAGCCGACTGACACGGTTGCAGATTGGGTTGACTCGAAGTAAAGGAGAGGTTTGCACCTCATGGATGAAAGTAGTATTTGGGAAGAGGTTTTAAGCAACCTCCAGAGCGAACTTGACGAAAGTGAGATTAAGACATGGCTTGAGCCTCTGTCTATAGTCGATCTGCGTGGTGATATGGTCACTCTGTCTGCCCCAAATAAGTTCTATAAAAAAATGGGCCGACGACAAATTCCTGACGGCGATTAAGAAGGTCTTTAACGAGACTCTCAGTATCGATGCGGATGTCAAGGTTGTTGTGGGCGGTGCGAGAAAAGCCCACGTCTCAGAGACTGCAAGTGTGCCTTCGGGTGCTCCTGTCTATGGTCATAAAAACGGCTCAGGTCTGAATAAGGATTATACTTTTGAAAACTTTGTAGCAGGCAGCTCCAATGAGTTTTCATACTCTGCATGCGAGGCGGTATCAGAGGGACAGTTTATGCAGTACAATCCGCTCTTTATATACGGCGGTTCAGGTCTGGGTAAAACACACCTTATGCATGCGGTGGGGAACAGAGTCCTTGAAAAAAAATTTCCGAAGATGAAGGTTCTTTACATCACTAGTGAAACCTTCACAAACGATATGATCAACTCCCTGAGAACCAAGAAGATGGATGAGTTCCAAACCAGATACCGAACAATAGATGTACTCTTTTTTGATGATGTTCAGTTCCTTTCAGGCAAACAGAGGAGTACGGAAGAGTTTTTTAATACATTTAACGCACTTTACGACAACCAAAAAAAACAGATTATCATCACAAGCGATAAGACCCCTGCGGAGCTTCCGGAGATGGAAGAGAGGCTGAGAAGCCGTTTCTCGTGGGGATTGATAGCAGATATACAGCCGCCTAGCACTGAGGAGAAGACTGCAATCCTCATGAAGCGTGCGGAATTTATGGGGCTTAAACTACCGGGTGAGGTCGCACTTTTTTATCGCTGACAATATGCTTACCGAAAATGTTAGGGAGCTAATGGGTGCTCTTGTGCGTCTTTCGGCTTTTGCATCATTCCATAAACGCAGCCTGACGATAGACCTTGCCAAAGAGGCTCTCGAAAAATTCATAGTCAGGAAGGACAGAGTTATTACATCCGACGAGATTGTTAATTCTGTCTGTAAATATTTTAATGTTAAGCTGGCTGATCTTCGCTCAAAAAAAGCGTACAAAGAGCATATCTTTCCCAAGACAGATAGCTATGTATATGCTGAGAGAGAAGCAGAATATGTCATTGCAGGAGGTCGGTTCTCTATTCGGCGGACGTGACCACTCCACTGTACTGCACGCTGTCAACAGCATTGCGGAGAGACATCAGGAGAGCAAAGAGATTCAGCTGATTATTAACACACTTGAGAAAGAACTCTATCAGCCTTAAATCTTCGGGACTTAATCGACATACTGCTGAATAACAACATGACAAGTCATTCAGAGTGAGCGAAGTGAGTGAATAGTCTGATACTGATTAAATGATCCGAGAGTTCAGATCCTTCGCATAAGCTCCGGATGACAGAAATCTATCTTCATGAAGTCTTTTATAGAATCAATAGTATAAAATATAAAAAAGGGCCCGCTCAGTGATGATTAGGCCCTTAATAGATTGAATATTAAAGATCACCTGCAAGGTCAGCTTCAATATAACTTTTGATTGGGTGATCGGCTGCCGGAAGTCGCATAACATCGGTATCCGAAAGCTCAAGGTTCTTTACATATTGCACAAAAGAGAGTGCATAATCTAAATATGTATCCACGCCTTGCCCACGTTCACTTTGAACAGTCTTGAATGTCTCATAGCCGTCTTTCCCACCGGCTATATAAGAGTTTGTAACAACAGTATAAAGAGTAGTGTCATCTAAATTGCTCCATAAACCGGTAGTTCTATCTTTGATTTCAAGATTGCTGAATCTGTTTCCGTACGATTGGCTGGCGTCTACATCATATTTAAGTGCATACGCATATGGGAAAGCACCTGTTGAGTTTCCCTGTGCGATTGCTTCAACTGCATCTTCCAGGACTTGTTTGATCTCTGAACCGTACATGTCTATCTCATAAAGAGTGTTGGCGAAAGGGAGTAGAGTATAGGCTGTTCCGTAAGTTATGTCACCAGTTGGTACGTTTATTCTTACTCCGCCTGCATTTTGGATACATATGTCTGCTCTGTTGCTAAGGTCATAGAATGCTTTTGCCACTATCGGAGCTATTTCTGACCCGAGAGCGAGTGTTATACCGTCGCGAAGTTTATTTGGGACTCTTCCGTGTCTGAGGTCTTCACCTGCCTGACCTATAACTTTTTTGTTTGAGAGCGTCCACCTGACCTGAGTATTCTGCAACCACGGCAGAAGTTGAGGCTTTGGCTTCAGCATCGGCGATAATGTCGATGCTACCATTGTTATCAATGATGTTTTCAATCGCTGTTTTTTACACTTGCAGATACTGGTGCATCGTTTTGCTCGAAGTTATCTGAGATAACAAGGTGGGGTTTACCTGTACACGAGTCAATGCGGTTGCTTATGAAAGTAACGTCTAGCTCACCGACGGCTTTACTGTATTCCCACGCCTGAACTATACAGACTTTCTCGCCGTCTGCGTTTGTCGCCATTGTGGGATAATCACCTGAGGACTCCATACCTACATCGCTGAAATCACCAAGAAGTGTATGCGAATCACCGTCAACGATGACATCAATGTCTGTAACCATTTCTGCGAGCTTCTGAGACTGTGAGTATCCATAGTGACTGAGGACTACGATTTTTTGAGATCCCCTTCTTCTTAAGCTCATCAACATATTTCTGAACAGTCTCCGCTTCGTCTTCAAATGTTATTTCCGAGCTTGGGTTGGATGATTCTTTAGTTTTGCCTGCAATGGTGATGCCGATAATACCTATCTTTGCACCATTGACTTCTTTGATAAAGTATGGTTCAAACTTACCTGCAAGAACGTTTGTACTTTCAGGGATTACATTTGCACTGATAACCGGAAAGTCCAACATGTCTATAAAGCTGCTGAGGAATGAATCTCCATCATCAAACTCATGATTACCTATGACCATTACGTCAAACCCCATGGTGTTGAGGATTTTCGCATCTGCTTCTCCGTTGAAAAGAGTATAGTAGAGAGTACCCTGAACAGCGTCTCCTGCATGAAGGACGAGAGTGTCATCGTCTTTTAGGTGGTCTATAAGTGCCGCTGCTCTTGCTATACCGCCCATGTCTACATCTGTGGCTACGCCGTTGAATGTGAATTCATGCCCGTCTGCATCATTGTTTGAATGTGTATCATTCATATGTAGAATCTTTACCGTAGTTGTCTTTTCAGTCCCCACACTTGAGGATACTGAGCCTCCGCCACAACTTATGACGGTTGTTAAGATGGCGAACAGGACAACCAAGGTTGTTAGTCTGCTGATTTTTTACCATTATCTGCCTCCAGATCAATTGATTTGAAATCTTATTATGCTTTGAGGCGGTATTCTTTATGGAAAGATAAAGAAGATTGCAATTATTCTTTAGAGAGATGTGGAAGCAGGGCTGGGCTTGAATATTATTTGATAACCGTTATCAATTGTTGTGCTAATTATATGAGTGGGTTATATGGAATTGATCAAGCGAAACTTGTTTTTTGAAATGTAAAGACGGAGAGTGTTTTGTGATTTTTTATATCAGGCGAACAGCGTGAGCTGTATAGCTTAGGGGTACATTGTATCAGCTTATGATAT